>Ga0070732_10000007_pt1 | contig 282298 bp, 263 predicted proteins | sample Coa_R1_5_FD_66449 | JGI IMG/M metagenome (GOLD analysis project Ga0070732, IMG submission 66449) | Surface soil microbial communities from Centralia Pennsylvania, which are recovering from an underground coalmine fire - Coalmine... | ecosystem: Environmental > Terrestrial > Soil >... | reverse complement strand
TCGCCGGGCCGACAGTGCCGCAGGGCCTCCCAGTACGCGCGCATCGCGTCCCGCACATCGATGAACGTGCGCACCGAGTTGAGATTGCCGTGCACAAGTTCCGCGGCGAGACCCTCCTCGATCCACGCGATCTGCCGGGCGAACGCGGTCGCGAAGAGGTCCGTGCGCCGGGGATTGAGGTACGTGAACATGCGGGTGCGGATGATGCGCATGCCGTACGTGGTGAAGTAACTCCACCCGAGCAGGTCCTGCGCCGCCTTCGACACCGCGTAGGGGCTGACGGGACGCAGCGGGGCGTCTTCGCGGATCGGTACATCCTTGGGCTCGACCTGCCCGTACACCTCCGACGTGCTGCACAACTGAATCAACGGGTCGAGCCCCAGCCGCCGGACCGCCTCGAAGAGGTTGCTGGTGCCGAGGATGTTGTTCTCGAGCACAACGCCGGGGATGTCGAACGACGCGCGCACGTTGGCGTGCGCGGCGAGGTGGAAGATCCCGTCCGGGCGGGCGCGTTCGAGCGCCGACACGACCGACCCGAACTCGAGCAGGTCGCACTCGTGGAGCGTGACCCGCCCTGCAAAGAGGTCGCGGTGCCGCGCGGCGCTGTGCCAGCGGGCGATGCCGTGCGCTTCGACCTCGGGGTGATGCTCGAGGATGTACTCGGCGAGGTAACTCCCCCCCGAGCCGGCCACGCCGGTGATGAGGACGCGCCGCGGCGCCGGCATCAGGGGCAACGGCTCACGCCGGTCCGTACGGCCGCACGGCCCCGCGACGACGGGGGTGCGCGCCGCGCATGGTCAGCGCCGGCCCCACGAGATGCGCCCCGGGGTCGACTCCCGGAACGGCCGGAGGATGCGGGCGGCCCGGTCCTGCTCTTCCGCCGAGTAGTCCTGCTCGGGGTCGAAGAAGACGACCTGGCTGCCGCCGAACGAGAAGCGGAACGGGACGTGGAGCAGGCCGCTCAGCCGCTCGCGCACCCGGGCGCGGTTGTGCGGCTCGACGAACAGCAGCATGAACCCGCCGCCGCCGGCCCCCGTCAGCTTGCCGCCGATCGCGCCCGCCCCGCGCGCGTCCGCGTACAGGTCGTCGATCTCCTTATTCGACACGCTCGCGCTGAGACTCCGCTTCGCCTCCCACGCCTCGTGCAGCAGGCGTCCGAACCGCACGAGGTCGCGCCCCTCGTTGAGGATGGCGAGACCCTCGTCCACCATCTGGCCGAGCGCCTGCATGTGCCGCTCTTTGATGTTCGTGCGCTGGATGTAGCTCTCGGCGACCTCCGAGGCCGTCCGGGTGATCCCCGTGTAGAACAGCATGAGGTGCCGGCACAGCTGCTGTGTGAGATCGGCGCTCAGCGTGAGTGGGTTGACCGAAATCTCGCCGTCGCGCCCGAAGACCACATGGTTCAGGCCCCCGTGCGCGGCGAGGACCTGATCCTGGGACCCCACGGCCTCCTTGAGGCGGTCCTGTTCGATCGCCACGCTCTCGAGCGCCAACTCCCGCTTGCTCGGCATGTGCCCCTTGAGCGCATACAGGGCGTGCAGGAGGCCGACCGTAAACGCCGAGCTGGACCCCATGCCGCTGCGGGCCGGCAGATCGCCGTCGTGGTGAATCTCCACACCGCGCTCGATCCCGACGTGCCGCAGGACTTCACGAACCGCCGGGTGCCGGATCTCGTCGCGATGGTGGCACATCTCGATCCGCGACCACACGACGCGAATGCGGTGCTCGAAAAACGGCGGCAGGTAGCGGCACGTGAGATAGCAGTACTTGTCGATCGTGGTGGCGAGCACGGCGCCGCCGTGCTCGCGGTACCAGGACGGGTAGTCCGTCCCGCCGCCGAAGAACGAAATCCGGTATGGTGTCCGTGTGATGATCATTCCGGCCGGTCCTCCCGCCTCGAGAAGAGCGCGCGTTCCACAAGATCACAGAGCACGTGCTCGATCGCGAGATGCGCCTCCTGAATATGCTGCACCGAACTGCTCGGGACGGCGATCCCGACCGACGCCGCCTGCGCGAGGCGGCCGCCGCCGCCGGTCAGCGCGATCGTCTTGAGGCCGGCCGCGTGCGCCGCCTCGACCGCCCGCACGACGTTGGGGGACTCGCCGCTCGTGCTGATCGCCACGAGCACGTCGCCCGGCCGGCCGAACGTCTCCACCTGGCGCGCGAAGATCTCGTCCACGCCGGTGTCGTTCGCCACCGCGGTCAGGACCGAGGAATCCGTCGTCAGCGCGATCGCCGGCAGGCCGGGGCGCGGAAACTCCTTGGTCAGCCGGTTGACGAATTCCGCCGCGAGATGCTGGCAGTCCGCGGCGCTGCCGCCGTTTCCACACAAGAGGACTTTGCCGCCGCCGCGGAACGCCCCGGCGACCAGATCGGCCGCGGCGAGAATGGCGCCGGTGAGATCCGCGGCGACGCGGCCGCTGACCTCCGCGCTCTCGGCGAGGTGCGCGCGGACGCGCTGCGCGCGGTCGACGCGGGCGGCGTGCATCGCGCCGCGCCTAAACATTCTGGAACGGCCCCCAGGCCAGCATCGCGTAGCCTTTGCGCAACTCCGTAATGCCCTCCTCGAGGGATCGGCGGGCTTCGAACCCGGCTTCCCGCAGCCGCTGATTCGACACGATGTAATCGCGCCGATCGGGATCATGCCCAACGGACGCGAACTCGATGCGGAAGTCGGGTACCTGCTCCTTGACCTTCAGCGCGAGCTCTTCTTTCGTCAGGTTCGCCGAGTCCAGACCGACATTATAGCATCGCCCGGCCATGGTGCGCGCGTGCCGGATGGAGTGGATCATGCAGTCCGCGACGTCGCGAATGTGGACGAAGTTTCGCCGGAAATGCTTTTCGAAGATCACGAGATACCGGTCTTTCACCGCGGCGTAGACGAAGTGGTTGACCAGCAGGTCGATGCGCATCCGCGGCGACATCCCGAACACGGTCGCCAGCCGCAGCGAGATCACGTTCCGCGCATCCAGCAGCTCCGCCTCCGCCTCGGCCTTCGTCCGGCCGTACAGCGACACCGGTTCGAGCGGCGTCTCCTCCGTGCAGTACTCCGCGCCCGGCTTCATCCCGTATCCGCTGTTGGTCGTCGGAAACACGACGAGCTGGTCCGGGCTGCGCAGCCGGTTCAGCAGGCGCACCGCGTCCAGGTTGAGCGCGCGCGCGAGCCACGGATCGCGGTCGCAGGCCGGCGCGCCCACCACCGCGGCGAGCGGGATCACGATGTCGGCGTCCGCCACGAGGCGGCGCATCAGCGCCTCGTCGCGCGCGTCGCCGAACTGGAACACAAAGGCCGGGTTCGCGCAGAGATGGAACAGCGATGGCTGGCGGTGCGTCAGGGTGTCGAGCGCGGTCACCCCGTACCCGGCGTCGAGGAGATGCTCGCACAGCACGGAGCCGAGATAGCCCGCGCCGCCGGTGACGAGCACCCGTGGTCCCATTAGGGGGAGAAATACCTTCCGTTCACCGCCGTCATGTTCCTCCGCCTGAGCGCCGTACTGGACAATCCGTCACGACCATCGTAGCATCAACCCGGGCATGAGAGAGCCTGATGCGCGCCGTCCACGCCGGGCCGCCCGTGAGTGAAGTGACCGCGACGCTTCGCGCGGGCGTCGACACCCGACGTCCCGCGCGGGCCCGAGCGTTGTTCCCGGAACTCCTCTGCCTGCCGCTCCTGGCGGCGGCCGTGGCCCTCCCGCCGCTTCTCCGCGGCGAGTTGATCGGCCGCGGCGAGATGCCGCACGAATACTCGCTGTACGCCTTCGTCGGCCGCGCGCTCCATCGCGGATACGTGCCGTTGTGGAATCCGTACACGGTCTCGGGCAACCCCGGCCTCGCCGATCCCGCGTCCAACGTCTTCTACCCACTCACCGCCCCGCTGCTGCTGCTCGGCTCGGTGGCCGGCGCCCTCAACACGATGTTCGTCCTGCACATGGTCCTCGCGGGGCTCTTCATGCACGTCTACTTGGGGAGCCTGCGGTTGTCCCGGCCCGCCCGCTTCGCCGGCGCCATGGCGTACATGCTGTCCGGATTCGTCGGCTGGCGCATCCTGTCAGGCGACATTCCCCGCATCGCGACGTACGCGTGGCTGCCGCTCGCCTTCTACCTCGTCGAGGAGATCGCATCGGGCCGGCGCGGGATGGGCGCGGCGCTCCTCGGCGGCCTCGTGATCGCCGTGGAGTGCTTTGCGGGGGAGCCGCAGGCGTTCGCGCACGCCACGCTCGCGCTCGCCGCCTACGCCGGCTTTCGCTTCGCGGCCATTGTGCTCCGGCGGGCCCCCCGCGCCGCCGTGCGCCGGGCCGGCCTGCTGCTCGCGGTCATGTTCGTGGCCGGCGCCGGACTCGCCGCGCCCCAACTTCTCCCGACGCTCGAGGACTTCCGGTACTCCAACCGTCCCGGGCTCGACGCCGGGTTTGCGACGCTCGGCTCCATCCCGCCGATCGGCTTGGTCTCGGTGCTGGCGCCGCGGTTCTTCGGCGACGAAATACACGGCTGGTGGGGAGAGCGCGAACTGTCGGCGCGGGAGTTCTACCCGCACGCCGCGAGCCTCTACACAGGATTCTTCACGCTGGTCCTGGCGATCGCCGCGGTACTGGCCCGGCGGGATCGCCCGCACGTCCGATTCTTTGCCGGGTTCGGCATCGCGGTCCTGTGGATCGCGCTCGGGAAATTCGGTTATCTCTACCGCCTCGCCGCCTACGTCCCGATTCTCAAGAGCTTTCGGGACGTTGAAAACATCAACATTCTGGTCCCACTCAGCGCGTCCGTCCTGGCGGCGTTCGGCTTCGACCGCTTCCTCGAACCGGACGACCCTAAGGCCGGAGGCTCGAATGCGATCTGGAATCGCGTCCTCGAATGGACCGCCCTCGCGGTCGCATCCGGTGTGATCCTGGTCGGCATGACGCTCTTGTACGAGCGCTATCACGGTCTTGAGTTGTTGTCGCTGCCCTTCGTCCGCAAGACCGCCGCGGAAAGCGCCCTGTTTGTCGCGGCGGCGTGGGCCGTGAGCGCGGCTCTGATCCGCGCCCGCAGGATGCACCGCGCCGCGCCCGGGTGGTTGATCGCCGCCGCGATTGCGTTCCTCTCGGCCGATCTTCTGTACGCGTCGGCACCGCTCATCGCCGCCGGCACACCCCTCCGGCCGCTCGCGGAGCCCGACGGGATTACCCAATTTCTGGCGGGCGACCGGTCGCTGTACCGCGTGTCCGGCCTGTTCGATCGCGGGCCGGCGTTTGGAGTCCAAGACACGGACGGCGAGCCGAGCCTGCTGCTCGCAAGATACCAACGGTACACCGACGCCCTGCAGGGCCGCGGGCCTAACGGCGCGCGGCCGGAGGGCCCCCACGGTGTCGTGATTCGCGCAGGCCTTGATTCGTCACTGCTGGCGCTTCTCAACGTGAAGTACTCGATTGTCAGCGCGCAGGATCAGCCCATCTCACACGTGCGCGATCCCTTACGGCTCGTCCAGGTTGCGCCGAATGACTTCATCTACCGCAATCCGCTCGTGTTTCCGCGCGCCATGGCCGTGGGGAGCTATCACGTGGTCCGCGATCCCGAAGCCCTTCTGCGCGAGCTCGACCGTGCGGGGTTCGACCCTCGAACCACCGCGCTGCTCGAGCAAGAACCGGCGCTGCCGCCCGGCTTCGCCCTCGCCCAGAGTACCGCTGCCGCGGGCCCGCCCGGTCGTGTCACGGTGACATCGTACGGCGACAACGAGATCGTCGCGGAGGCCGACTTCGCGCGGGCCGGATTCCTCGTCCTCAACGACGTCTACTATCCGGCCTGGCAGGCGATCATCGACGGGCGGCCGGCGGCCGTGTACCGGGCGAACTATCTCTTTCGGGCCGTTGCCGTGGTACCGGGGCGCCACACCGTGCGCTTCGTCTACCGCGATCGGACGGCTATCATTGGAGGAACGATCGCGCTTTTGACCATGCTCTGGGGTGTGGCAGCGCTCGTCTTAGACCGGGGCCGCCGCGGGTAACAACGCGAACGTGTTGCATGCAAGGATTCTGCGGCCGCCGGCGGCTATTGAAAGGGACGGCACTACAACGTCGATTTCGAGGCGTTCAAAGTAAGGCGCCGGTTTTCAATAGGTTTGGTCTTGGAACTCCCCGCAAATGTCAGCCTTTAGGGAGTACGCCCGGCGTTTCCGCCCGCAGAGTTCCGTCTCGCTCCACAGAGCGCTTTACATATTCGATGACTTCAAGCAGAACGTCGTCGAGGCTCCTCGTGGGCCGGTATCCGAGAAGCGCGCGCAGCTTGCTGATGTCCGGGACGCGGTAGCGGGCGTCCTCAAACCCCGGTCCGTACGCGAGCTCGTACGGAATGTATTGCGTCGCGACAGTGCGGCCCGCGAGATGTTGCACAAGCTGCGCCAGTTCATTGATAGTGACCGGTTCTTCGCTGCCGATGTTGAAGATTTCACCGATCGCGCCGGGATGGTTCATCAAGCCGATCACGGCATGCACCGTGTCGGCAACCCAGGTGAAGGTTCGAATCTGACGCCCGTCGCCGTAAATCGTGATTGGTCCCCCCACCAGGACTTGCTGGACGAAGCGAGGGACCACCATTCCGTACGCTCCGCTCTGGCGCGGCCCGACGGTGTTGAAGAAGCGGCCGATGACAACCTCCAGTCCTTGCTCGATCATGTAGGCGCGAGCCAGGTATTCGTCGAGCGCCTTCGCGGTCGCATAACACCATCGGATAGAGGAACCCAAGGTTATGTCGTCGGTTTCGCGAAAACGCCCGCACCCCTCGCGAGTATCCTTCCCGTAGACTTCGGACGTCGATGCCACAAATATCTTACGCCGGTGCCGCGCCGCAGCGCTGAGCACGATCTCGGTCCCGACCACGTTGGTCATGATGGTGTCGACAGGCCGTCCGTAGATTAACTTCACGCCCACGGCCGCGCCGAGATGGTACACGTGGTCGGCGTCGGATACCAGGCGATCGACTGTAGCGCGGTCCAAGATCGAGCCCTGCACGAACTCGAAGCGCGCCTCGCCTTCCAGGCGGCGGATGTTCCGAAGGCTTCCTGTGGACAGATCATCCAGACAGATCACGCGATGTCCTTGACCGATGAGAGCATCGGATAAATGGGAACCGATGAAGCCGGCGCCTCCCGTCACAAGCGCACGCATGAGCCCGTTTCCCCCAACGTTGGGAATTGTCCGGCATTTCGGTTCAAACTAGTGCATACCTTTGGCAGAGGCTCGCGGCCAGCGAGCCTGAGGAGCCCACATTCATACAAGGGAAGGCCGGCGCCGCCATCAGAGAAGAACGGCCTTCGAACAGACGACGTGAAAGGATGCCGAAACGACGGCGCACGGGCCGGCGCCCGCGGTAAATCCCCACGGGGAGGAGGCGGAAGGGAATGAACGGATCACGCGATGGAGTCCCTTTGCGGATCTGTTTGCGATGCAGCGTGACATGAACAACTTCCTGAGCAAGACGGTTGGGACCGCCGGTCAGACGACCCGGGGCGGGGAGCGGCGGCGGGACCGCCACGTGGGCTCCTCGCATCGAGTCGTTCTATGTCAAAGATAACCAGTTGATCGTGCGGGCGTGGCCGCCGGGGATCGACCCGTCCATGGTAGACGTGCAGGTCCCGGGCAACCTCCTCACCATCAAAGGGGAACGGACATTTCCGTACCGGCTGCAGGACGACTAGTACCCCCTCAGCAAGCTTGCCTACGGACCGTTCGAGCGCACCCTCACGCTGCCCGACGGCCTCAAGTCGGACCACCTGAAGACGAGCTACACCCACGGGGTGCTCGAGATCGCACTGCCGATCCATGAAGCAGTGCTGCCCAAGAAGATTCCGATCGAGGTGGCGCAAGGGTCGCAGAAGGTCGCGCTGAGCGGCGCGCGGTAGTCGCCCTCTCTCGCGCCGGGACAGCGCCGTGGCCGCGTGACGCACTTCCCCCCGCGGCCACGTGTTTACGCCTCGGCCGTTGTCCTCGCCCCGCCGCGGCCCGCGCCCATCGCCGCGTCCACCGCGGCCGCGACATCCGTCCGGAACCGTTCAAACGTGAAGTAGTCCTCCACCCAGTTGCGTCCCGCGGCGCCCAAGCGAAGACGAAGTTGATCATCGCCCGCCAGCCTGGCGATGGTTTTCGCCACGGCGGTGACGTCCCGGCCGTCGACGACGTATCCCGTCATTCGGTCCCGCACCGCCTCCGGCGCGCCGCCGCCCTTTCCCGCGATGACCGGCCGCCCGAAGGCGGCGGCCTCGATGTAGACGATGCCGAAGCCTTCGCCGGCCCAACCGTCCGGCCGCTGCTCGGCGACCGACGGCATGACGTAGATGTCGGCCGCGCGGTACAGCGCCGGCAGGTCCGATCGCTGCACCTGTCCGGCGAAGGTCACCGCCGCGGCCACGCCATGGCGCTCGGCCAGGGCGTGCAGGCGCGGCAGGTCGTCACCGTCTCCGGCGATGACGTAGTGCACCGCGGGACCCCGGCGGGCCTGGACCTCCGAGAGCACGGCCGGCAGCGCCGCGATGACCGTATCACAACCCTTGTAGCGCTCCATGGCCGAGAGCCGGGCCACGGTCAGGAGCGTCACGGGATCCCGGTGTGCGGGCGGAGGACTGTCGGAACGCGCCTCGGCGAGCAGCGGCGGGTCGACCGCGGGGTGTATGACGCAGAGCCTCGCCTCCGGGACGTGGTGCACGCCGGCGACCTGAAGCGCTGTGAAACGGCTGAGCGCCACGACCCGGGTCGCGCGCCGAAGGGCGGTCTCGCGTCTCGGACCGAGAGCGCCCCACACGTCGATGCCGTACCCGATCACGATGTACGGCCGCCGCCGCAGCCGGAACAGCATGTGCGCAATCGGACTCAGGGCGACGTGGCTGCAGACGATGAGGTCGTATCGAAGGCCGTGGCGCACGGCCCGGCCGACAAAGCGCGCCCGCGCCAGCCGCGCCGGGCGCGCGCCCTCGTCGCCCAGATACCGGCCGGGACAGGAGCGGTCGGACGCCTCGCCGTCCAGCAGCGAGAGGACGTCGACGCGGGCGCCGTTGGCCGCGATGGCCTCCACGAACATCCGCGTGTACGCCTCGGCCCCGCCCAGCCCGAAGTATTTGGCGGCCAGGACCAGCGCGTTCACGCCGGGGCGTTCATGCGCGGGGACCGACGGCGGCGAACAGATCGCGGTGCGACTGGACCCAGGCGACCAGCCGGTGGACGCCCTCCTGCGGCGAAACTTCCGGCTTCCATCCGAGGGCCTTCCGCACGTGCGCCGTGTCGGAGATGTAGACGCGCTGATCCGCGGGGCGCCATTCCTCAAATGTCACGCGCGGACGCCGGCCGGTTTCGCGCTCCAGGATGTCGATCAACTCGAGAAGCGAAAGGGTGAACGCGGCGCCGCCGCCGGTGTTGTAGGCGCGTCCCCAGACGCCGGTGTCGCCGGCCTCGAGAAAGCGCGCATACAGGCGGACGAGGTCGTCGATGAACAGAATGTCCCGCACCTGCCTCCCGTTCCCGTAGATCGTCAGCGGACGGCCGAGCACCGCCGCGATGACAAAATGCGCCACCCACCCCTGATCCTCGGTGCCGAACTGGCGGGGTCCGTAGACGCACGACAGGCGTAAGACCGCCGTGCGAAGGCCGTACATGCGATGGTAGTCCTGGACGTACTGATCCGCGGCCCCCTTGCTGCAACCGTAGGGTGTGAAAAACGCGATCGGCTGGGTTTCGGAGACGCCGTCGCCGCGCGCGAGCGCGTAGCGCGTGTCCCGTTCCACGATCTCGAGGTCGTGCAGGCCGCCGTAGACTTTGTTCGTGGACGCGAAGACGACGCGGGGCGGCCGCGGAGCCCGCCGCGCCGCCTCGAGCACGTTGAACGTCCCGACCGCGTTGATTTCGAAGTCGGCCCGCGGCTCGAGCACCGAGGTCGTGACGGCCGTTTGCCCGGCGAGGTGGTACACCGCCTCCACTCCGCGGACCGCTGCCTCGATCGCCGCCGCGTCGCGTACGTCGCCGTGGATGAACTCGATGCGCCCATCCCCCTCCGCCCGGAGCCATTCGAGGTTGGCTCGTACGCCCGGACGGGAGAGGTTGTCGAAGACGGTGCAGGAGTGGCCCAACCCGGCGAGGTGGCGCGCCAGGTTACTACCCATGAAGCCCGATCCGCCGGTGACGAGAATCCGCATGCCGTCCGTGGCGATACGCTGTTCCCCCTTCCCGCTCCTCTCTTATGCACACGTACGGTGTGTCTGGCCACGCGGGCAACGCAGGCGTCCGGGGAGGAACGGGCGCCTCGCCGCCGTGAACCCACTCCTGGTGAACTCGGCGCGGCTCGGCGCCGCCCTCGTGCTGTGCGTCGTGGTCGCCGCGGCCACGTTTCTGCTGCCCTCGCATGGGTGGGACGTTGCCGTGACGAGGTGGCTTCAGCACCAGGCGGCGCCCACGGCCGATCAACCCGCGGCGGTCTTTGTGTTCCTTGATGACGCGGAAGTGCTCATTCCGGCGGTCGCGTTCGTGGGGCTGCTGCTCTGGTGGCGCCGCGACCGCGTCCGGAGCGCCGGCGCCCTGCGGCTGGCGATTGGTCTGGCCGCGGTCAGTACCATTGCCTTTGCGCTCAAATTTATGGTGCCGCACCCCGGGCCGCCGCCGGACCTCCAGCGCACCGTCGCGCGATACGGCATCGGCGTCGCACAGCCGTTCAGTTTTCCCTCCGGGCACACCATGCGGATCACGTTCTTCGCGACGTCCGTGCTGCGGCGGGCGCCGGCCGCCGCCGGGGCGCTGGTCGTGGCGATGATGGCGGCGCTGGTGTACCTCGGCGAGCACTGGACCTCGGACGTACTGGGCGGCCTGGGGCTCGGCTGGGCGTGCGCGGAAATCGCGGCCCGCGTTCGCGGCCGGGCCGGAAGGACCGGGAGCGGCTAGGTCACCTCGATGTCCGAACTGTCGCCGATATTGATCCGAGCCGGGCGACCTTTCACGGTCGCGCGCTCGCCGATGATCGAATGCTCCAGCACGACCCGCTCCACGTGGGCGTGTGCGTTGACGATGCTCTCCCGCAGGATCGAGTTGACCACCTGGGCGCCCTCACCGATCGTCACGTAGGGGCCGATCACCGAACCGTCCACGACCGCGGTGTCCGCGATCGACGACGGAGGGATCACGAACGTGCCGTCGATGCGGCGCGGGGCGGGGGCGGCGTCGAGCAGCGCGTGATTCGCGCGAAGCAGCGCCTCGGGCGTCCCGCAGTCGTACCAGTTGCGCACGGGGAACGTACCCAAGCGCCCTCCCCGATCGATGAAAATTTGCAGGGCATCGGCCAGCCAATACTCGCCTTTCGCCATCTGGCGGCGCGCCACCATCTCCTCGAGGGCCGCACGGAAGGGACGCGGCTCGCGGATCATGTACACGCCGACCACCGCCATGTCGGGAATATGCGACAGGCCCGCCGGGGGACGCTCGGGCTTCTCCCAGAGGTGCCGGACGAAGCCGTCGCCGTTCACCTCGACCACACCGAACGCCCGCGGGTCGTCGACGTGGTGCACGCCGATGGTGGAGTACGGGGACTTTGTCACGGCGCGCAGGTCGGCGTCGACGATCGTGTCTCCGAACACGATCAGCGTGGGCCCGGTGAGGTGCTCCCGCGCGACATAGATGGCGTGCCCGTTGCCGAGGGGTTCCTCCTGGTGGACGAAGTGCGCGCGGAACGCGTAGCGCTCGTTGACGTACTCCTCCACCTGATCGGCCAGGTGGCCCACGATGAACGTCACTTCCTCGACGCCGAGCCCGCGCAGCTCGTCGAGGATGTAGGCGAGGATCGGCTTTCCCGCCACGTTCATGAGGACCTTGGGCTGCGTGTGCGTGTGGGGCCGCAGGCGCGTGCCCCGGCCGGCCACCGGGATGATCGCGTTCACGTCGCTCATCTTTCCCGGAAGAGGCTCAAGAGCCGTCCCTGGAACTCCGCGGCGACCTCGTTGACGTCTTTGATCGTGTCCACGCCCCGCCAGTAGCCGCGCGTGCGGAAGGCCCCGAGACGGCCGTCGCGCGCGAGTTCCGGAAACGTCGTCGTCTCATGGTCGCCGCGCTCGGGGAGGAGGTCGCGAATGGCCGGGGAGAGCGCATACACGCCCCCGTTGATCCAGTACGGCAGTTCGGGCTTCTCGCGAAACTGTGTCACACGGTCCTCGTTGTCGATTTCGACGATGCCATACGGGCTGACGAACGGCGTCAGCATGATGGTGGCGAGCACCCGGCCGGCTCGATGCGCGCTCAGTAGCGGCGCGAGCGGGATGTTCGTGATGACGTCGCCGTTGGTCGCGATGACCACGTCTTCTTTGGCCGGCACCTGGCCGAGCGCGGCGCGCAGCGCGCCGCCGCGGCCGAGCGGCGCCTGTTCGATCGCGTGGCTGATCCGCAGGCCGAGCCGTTCGCCGTCCCCAAAATAGCTCTCGATCACTTCGTGCCGGTAGCCCGAGGCGATGATGAGGTCCGTCACGCCCTGCGCCTGCAGCCACTGAAGCTGATAACTGAGGATCGGGATGCCGACGATCTCCACCATCGCCTTCGGCCGATCCTCGGTGAAGGGCCGCAGCCGTTCACCCTTGCCTCCTGCGAGCACGATCGCGTACATCTGGGCTCCTTGGTCAGTCTGCGGTGCTATTCGAGGAAGCCGCGTGCGCTCCCCTTGCATCAATAGTATGATCCAAGATGATCCCGACGGCTCGCAGCGACGTTCGTCCGGATCCCGCGGCGCCGCCGTAACTATCCGTCGCCAGTACCAGTCCCCGCACCTGTGAGAAGCGTTCCGAACTTCGGGTGAGCAACGGTGACGTAATCGATCAGCGCGTCCGTGTCACAGACGACCGGCGCTGCCATCCCTTGCGCACCTCTGCGATCGTGGCCCTTCCTACGGCGGCCTCTTCCGGACGCCACGTCCCCTGCCGGGTAAGCAAGATCCGACGGTCCGTGTCACGCCGGGCCTGGCGCCGCAGGTACCGGTCGACGGCCTCTTGGATCACCCGGGAATACCCCTTCCAGCCACGCTTTGCCGCAATCGAGCACAGGGTAGCGCGATATTCGTCTGGGAGATCTATAGCAATCCTCACGTTCGTACCATCCTGCATGTGCACGTTGGTGTCAACATGCCAACACCGTCGAACGCAGTTCGGCACTCTCGGAGTCGTTCGGCCGCAGCCGGGGCCGGGTCAGAATCGCGCGTCCCGGGCAATCCGGTCCCAGTTCGCGCCAAACCATTCCCATGTCCGGCGCACGCCGTGCTCGAAGTCGGTGGACGGCCGGTAGCCGAGCAGGCGGCCCGCCTTCTCGACGGAGGCGCGGCGCCGGGTAATATGGTCCCAGGAGCGGCGCTCCACGTGGCGGACGCCCGCGGGATTGTCGGTCAACCCGTTGATCAGCGAGGCGAGGTGCGCCACCGTCACTTCCTTGCCGGAGGCGAGGTTCATCGCCTCGCCGACGGCCGCCTCCGCAACGCCGGCCGCCAGCAGGCCCTGGACAATGTCGTCCACGTACGTGAAGTCGCGCGTCTCCTCGCCGGTGCCGGTGATCGGCAGCGGCTCTTTGCGCATGGCCCAGTAGAGAAAGTTGGGGATGACGTTGCGGTAGCGGCCGGGGATCTCGCCCGGTCCGTAGACGTTGAAGAACCGCGCCCGCACGACCGGCAATTTATAGTAGTGAAAGAAGAAATTGCAGTACAGTTCCCCCAGCAGTTTTGTGATCTGGTACGGCGTGTCCAGATCGATGGAGACGAAGTCCTCGCGCAGCGGCAGCGGCGCGGCGCTCCCGTACACCGAGCACCCCGACGACGCGTAGACGAACCGCCGCACGCCGGTGCGGTGGGCGTGCTGCAGTACCTTGAGCGTGCCGAGGCCGTTGACCATCAGGTCCTGCTCCGGATGGTCGACGGAGTTTTGGTTCGCGAACAACGCGGCGAGATGGTACACGTAATCCGGCTTGTCCGCGAACACCCCGCGCAGCGTCTCATCGTCGAGCACGCTGCCCTGCACAAACCGCACCGCGGGGTGCTCGGGCAGGTTCCAGCGGCTGGCCGACGAGAGATCGTCGAGCACCACAATCCGTGCCGCGCCGGAGGCGGCAAGCGCCCTCGTGAGACTCGCGCCGATGCAGCCGGCGCCGCCGGTTACGAGGATCCTGCGCCCGCCGTAATCGTGATGCGCCGTCATTGCCTCACTCCTCCCGGCCTCCCGGCCCCCGGCGGGGCGACCGCGGCGGCATCCACGGCGACCGGCTTCCCGGTACGCGCGGACTCCAGCGCCGCCAGCCCGGCCAGCGTGTTGGCCGCGTACGCGGACATCGCGACCGGCGGTGCACTTGTGCCCCGCACGGCGGCGATCCAGGCTCGCAGTTCCTCCCGGTAGCCCCGCGCCGCTTCGACGCGGCGCGCGCGCCGCACACGGCCACCGCGGACGAGCGTCAGTCGGCGGTTGTCGTCCAGCGTCGCGGCGATCCCCGCGCCGTACACTTCGAGACGTTCGCGGGACTCGGCCCGCTCCGCCCCGTCCGCGTAAATCACCGCGCCCGTGGAGCCGTCACCGAAGGTGAGCGTCGCGGTGAGTGTGGCCCCGGCCGACAGGTCCCGCAGCCCACCCGACGGGGGCCTCCCGGCGGCGCTCAGGCGCGCGTACACTTCAACGGGGTCCGTGCCGGTCAGATACTGCAGCACGTCGATAAAGTGCCCGGCTTCGCCGAGCCACCGCCCTCCCCCCTCGCGCGCGTCGTAGACCCAGTGGTCGGACGGAATGTCGCCGGCGTTCACGCGGAATGTCATGGCCAGCGGACGCCGGTCGCCGACGAAGGCCTTCAACGCCCCGGCGAGGGGCGAATACCGCCGGTTAAACCCCACCACGAGCACGCCGCCCGACGCCGCGTGCGCCTCCCACACCGTGCGCAGTTCTGGGACGTTGAGCGCGAGCGGCTTCTCGACAAACACGTGCTTGCCACGCCGGAGCGCATCGGCCGCGAGCGACGCGTGCGCGTCGTGCCGGGTCGCGATGACCACCGCCCGGATCTCCGGGTCGTCCAACACCTCGCGCGGATCGGTGCTGCACCGCTCGAAGCCCAAGCGCTCGGCCGTGTGCCGGGCCGACAACCCGCTCTGCGTCGCGACGGTGCGGAGCCGGATCCCGGGAAGGCGCCGAAGGGCCGGCAGCAGGACGGTTTGCGCGAACAGGCCGGCGCCGATCACACCCACGGTCACCGCGCCGGACCCGGCGCTCTCGGCCCGCCGGGTGGCGGCCGCGGCGCTCCTCGACCCCGCGGCCGCGGGCACGGCGGTCGCGCCTCCCGCGGCAGACCTCAGTGTCTGCGTCTGTCCGCCGATCTCGCCCGGCGCGTATTCCAGGACGACGCCGAGGTGCGGCGTGGGGACCCGCCCCCGGATCAGCGCGTACGCTTCCCCGGCCCGCTCGATCGGAAATCTATGCGTGATCAGAGGCTCGACCCGGACGCCGCCGGTTGCGACCGTGTCGATGAAGTCGGCGTTGTCCTTCGGGGACGAGGACCGCGAGAGAAGAAACGACAGTTCCTTCTCCCAGTAGGGCCGGCGCGGAATGTTCATGCCTGTCACGCCGACCATGACGATCGTGCCCCCATCCCGCACCAGATCGGCCGCCAGTTCGACCGGCACGTTGCTCGACGTCGCGGCGGTGATGATCACGGCGTCCGCGCCGCGACCGCCGGAGAGCGTGGCGGCGGCCGCCCTCGCGTCGTCCGGCGCCGTCACGGCGGCGTCCGCGCCGAGTTCGCGCGAAAGGGCGACCCGGGCCGGCGCGATGTCTTGCCCGATCACGCGGCACCCGGCGTGCTTCAGCAGCTGCACGGTCAGCTGGCCGAGGAGACCCAGCCCGATCACCGCCGCGACGTTCCCCGCGCCGATCGCCGCGCGCCGGACACCGTGCAGCGCGATGCCGCCGAGCATGGCGAAGGCGCCCGCCTCGAACGACACCGCGGGCGGCAGCGGGACGCAGAGGTCCTCGGGCACAACCGCCATCTCCGCGTGCACCGCCCAGGTCGCGCCGGCACACGCCACGCGGTCCCCGGGGCGCAGGACGGCGACGTCCGTCCCGGCGTCCGCGACGGTGCCCGCGGAACTGTACCCGAGAGGGAACGGCTGGTCGAGCCGCAAGAACGCTTCGCGGAGCGTCGTTCGCAGGCCGTCCCGCCGCACCTTGTTGAGGGCCTCGCGGACGAGGTCGGGGCGGGCCCGCGCCTTGCCGACGAGATTCTTTCCGGCGAGTTCAATAACCAGGCGCTCCGTCCCCGCGCTCACGACCGACGCGGCGGTCCGCACCAGGACCGTCCCCCGCCGCACCTGCGGGACCGGCACCTCCGCGACCTCGAGCGCGCCGGTCCGGGGACTGAGCACGACCTGCTTCATCGCGGCGCACGCTCGCGGCGGGCGTCAAAGACCATCGCGTCGATCAACAGCCGGTACCAAAAGGCCTGCAGTGAATGGTAAATGAACCCCTCCCGCCCGTCGAGAAAGCCGCCGCGCACGATGTAGCGATAGAGAAAGTAGCCGAATGCCCGGAGCCCCATCGGGGCGCGCCGGTAGACACGATCGTACCACCAGCGCGTCCGTTCGGCCTGCGTGGGGCTGCTCCAGCGTGCCGCAAGCCCGCCGCTCGCGGGGCCGATCAAATCGTCGGCCTTGAGGCGCGCGTAGCGGGTATGCCGTTCGATCCACCGTTCGAGCGGGCGGCGGTCCTCGTGCAGCAGATCGGCCTGCAGCCGCGCGGTCGGCCCCTCTACGACCAGGTGCTCGTCCACCCCCCGTTCCTCGCAGCGGGCCACCCGGTGGCGCATGACCCGGAGCAGCCAGACGGGATAATAGCCGCCGTGCCGGAGCCAGCGCCCGAGAAAGACGAAGCGGCGCTTCACCTCGAACCCCGCGACACCGGCCGGCGGCGCCGCGAGTACCGCCGCCAGTTCCACGCGCAGTTCGGGCGTCACCGTTTCGTCCGCGTCCAGAAACAGTACCCAGTCGGGTCCGAGCGGCAGCGACCGGAGCGCCCAGTTGCGCTGCGCGGGGTACCCGGCGAATTCATGCGCGACGACGCGGGCGCCGCGCTCCCGCGCGAGATGCGCCGTCCGGTCCGTGCTGTGTGAGTCAACCACCCAGACCTCGGCCGCCCAGCCGGCGACGCTGGCAAGCGCGTGGGGCAAATTCTCTTCTTCATTCCGGGTCAGGATAATGACCGCGAGCGGCGCCGAGCCTCTGGCCGCGGCGGGCCGAGTGTCAATGCCATGGTGCTGCGCTGCCTGAGGCTCGATCATTCGGCCTGCGTTGCAATGACCGCCCGAACGCGAATCACGACTGATTCAACGGGCGTCGCCAAGCCACCGCACCCAGGGAGCATTGACTGAATTTACGAGGCGCCGATCGGCAGTCCAAAGATCACAGCCAAGTCGCGTCGCGACAGCAAGGTACTGGGCATCATAGGCCCGCGGCCGATTGTACTTCTTCGCCAGGCGCCACGCTTGCGGTTGAAGGTCGTCGGGCACAACGCTTCGCACCGCGAGAGCCGTAAAGTTCAAGAAGGCCGCGTCCCCGTCCTCAGTTCGTAAATGACCGTGGTACACGTGCTCTCGCAAGACCGATGTTACCTCGGCGAAGAACAGGGGCGCGGTCACCGGCTCGATCTCGTCGCGCATCCAAAATTGCCACAAGCTTTCAGCCTGGGCCGTCAAATCGTCAGGCAGCAGCAGCATCAATACAACACTTGCGTCGACACAAACCTGTCCGGCCATTACGGATGCGATTCGCGTGACCGATCCAACGCCTCGAGAACACCCGCCATTCGTCCCATGCGGCGTGCGATACGTTCACGCAGGGTTTGAATTCTCTCAAGAAGAGCAAGTTGCTCTTCGGCCCGATTGTTCTTCTCTGGCCTCGCAACGCGCGCGAGGTCGGCACGCTTGATAAAAAGCTGGTTGCCGAGTTTCTGTGCGGGTAACTTACCTTCCCAAATCCATCGACGTACCGTCTCCGTCGTGCGATGACACTGCCGCGCAGCATCCCGTACCGTGATAAGGTCGCGTGCAACGTGTCCCGCCATAATTCCTCAGGAAATGTTGTAGTAGTAGACTACAACAAATAATAGATCGGGAGCACACCAACGTCAAGAGGGTGACAATCTCCCATTGCGCCGCTGCCATTCGTGGCGGCCGCGGCGCGGCCACCGGCCGGTCAGGCTGATAAAGATCGACAGCAGGATCAACCGCAGGTCCAACCACAGGCTCATGCGGCGCACGTAGAGCGCATCGTACTTGAACTTCCGCTGGCGGCTGATGTCGCGGGGCGCGTAGACTTGGGCGAGTCCGGTCAGCCCCGGGGTCACGGAAATGCGTACGTGGTAGTTGGGCACGTCTTCGATCCGGTGGTAGTGCGACCGGGGATCGACCTCGATCTCCTGGGGCAGCAGCGCGCGGGGACCGACAAAGCTCATCTCGCCCCGGATCACGTTGAGCAACTGCGGGATTTCGTCGAGCGCGGCCGCGCGCAGCACCCTGCCGGTGCGCGTAATGCGATTGTCCGTCACCGTCGCCTGCCGCTGGACGTCCAAGTGGACCACGGACCGCATCGTACGGAATTTGATCACTCCGAACGGCACGCCGCGTCGACCCACGCGCGTCTGACGGATGAACACCGGCCTGCGATCGTCGAGCAAAATCGCGACCGCGACCATCAGGCACACGGGCAGCAAGAGAAGAAGGCCGGCCACGGCCAGAACGGCTTCAAGCGGCCACTTCAACGCGTATCCCGGGCCCGCCGACACCCGCGCGAGCGGGCCGGCCGGTCTCGCGGCCGCGCGGGCGGCGGTGTCATTTCCGGCAAAGTCGATGAGTGTCACCGGTTCAAGCGCGTCGTCGTCGCCTAGGGATTGGCGGCGCCGACGCGCACTCCTTCCTGCGGGGCGCGAAATCGCTCCAGCAGCGCCGCGTACGCTCCGGTCGCCGCGGTCCGCGACAAATGCGCGTCGGCGTATCGCCGCCCCGCCTCGCCCATCGCGTGTCGAGCCGCGGGATCCGCGGCGAGTTCCCGGATCGCGCGGGCCAGCCCGTTCGCGTCGCCCGGGTCGACGCACACGCCGCCGCCCGATTCTTCGACGATGTCGCGGGCATCGCCTCGCGGCAGGGCCGCGACGATGGGGCGGGCCTGCGCAAGGATCCCGCCGATCTTCGACGGGACCACGGGTGTGGCAACCGAAGCCTCGAGCGTGACGAGGCAGCAATCGGCGGCATCGACGAGCGACGGATAGCGATCGATCGGCTGGAGCGGAAGAAACCGGACGTTGGTGAGGCCGCGGGATTGCACAACCGCCTCCGCCTCTCCGCGTCGCACGCCGTCCCCGGCCAGCACGAAGACGATCCGCGAATCGTCGCGCAACAGCGACGCGGCCTCGACGATCACCGACATGTCCTGTGCGTACCCCATTACGCCGGCGAAGAGGACCACGAACCGGTCGCCGAGCCGCAGTTCGGCGCGGTATGAATTGGGCCCGGCGCTCGCGGCGCCGCGTGTGTCGACCCAATTGGGAACGACCATGACCTTCGCAGGCTCGATGCCGCGCGCCAGCAGCAGCCGCCGGTTGCCGTCGGAGTGGACAACGAGGGCCGCGGCGTGACGGTACGCGCGCCGCTCCAACCAGCGCAGCACGCCGAGTACGACGCGGTTGCGGGCCAGCCCAAGGTCGATCAAGGCCTGGGGGTAGATGTCCTGCACGTTCACCACGACGGGCGCCGCCCAGCGCCGCGCCACGATCTCCGCCGCCAGCGCCAGCGGCAGCGGCGGGGAGTACACGATCACCGCGTCGTGGCGGCCGGCGCGAAGACCGCCCCACACCACGGAGGCCGCGAGCGTGAAGTGCGTGACGGCCCGCACCGCGCGCGGCACCTTGACGAACGGCAGCACCGCCACGCGGCGGACCCGGACGCCGTTGCGCTCCTCCTCCGCGGGCGGCGCCGAGACGGACGCCTCGTCCATGTGCGACGGCGGGCGCGGCGCGATGACGGTGACCGCGTGCCCGCGCGCGGCCAGATCCTCGGCGAGCTGGCTCATCAGGACCGAGACGCTCCGGATCTCGGGCGGATAGTGGGGCGTGATCAGCAGCACGTTCATGCGGGCCGCCCCGGTCGCCAAGCCGTCGACGTCACGTGCCGGCCCCGGTCACGCCCACGGGAGTCTCGCGCCCGAGCCGGGCGTATGCCGCCGCCACGCGGTCGCCGTACGCGTCCCACGTCCAGCGTCGAGCCGTCTGTGCCGCGGCTTCTGCCATCGCGCGTCGCCTCGGTTCGTCTTCGTAGAGCGACAGGAGCGCCTCCGCCAGCGCGGCGGGATCGCGCGCGGGAACGATCACTCCCTCGCGCCCGTCCTCGATAATATCCGCCGCCCCCGTGTTCGGTGTCGCGATCACCGGAAGACCACCGGCCATGGCCTCGAGGATCGACAACGCCATGCCCTCTTCGACGGACGGCAGGGCAAACACGGACGCACCGCGGTATACGGCGGCCAGCTCCCTGTGTGACAGCGCGCCGAGCGCGCGGTACGGCACCGGCGTATTCCGCAGCACATGCGCAACGTCCGGCGCCACGGTACCGGCGAGCAGGAGTTCCATCTCGCGCCCGGCGGGTGAGACGCCCACGCCGAGACGCGCCGCGGCCTCCAGCAGATAGGGCGTGCCTTTGCGGAGACTCAGGCCGGCCGTCACGATCCGAAACGGACGCGGCGCCGGATCACCGGGCGAGAACAGCCGGCAGTCGACGCCGTACGGGATCAACAGCAGCCGGCCGGCGGCGACCCCGCGGTCGACGAAACTTTGGTAGGCAAAACGGCTCGGCACCGAAATGTACTCCGCCTCGTCGTACTCTCGGAGTTCCCTGTTCCGCAGCCCCGGATCCACCGGAGGCAGCGGGCATCGCCACCGGCGGTATTCCTCGGCGACGAGATCCTCCCGGGTCAGAATATGCGTGGACCCCCGCTCGAGGACCGTGCGCGCGCCCGCCGTCTGGGCGGCCCGCTGTGAGGCGAGCGAGAAGAGTGCGAACCCTACCCAGACGTCGCAGCCGTGCACATACCGCGATGCCCACCGGTCGAACGCGACGGCCTTCAGATAATCGCCGCGCTGCCACCGCAAGCCCAGCGCTCGCGGCCCGCGCATGAGGACCTCCGGCCACGGGTTCGCGGCAATGCGCTCCGGCGCGATGCGCTCGCCGCGCAGCGGCCTGTGCGTCGTCACGAGCCGGTGGAGCATGCCGCGCGCGTCGAGCTGCTCGGCGAGACGGAACGCGTGGAACGTCCCCCCGACCGAGACGGTCACCTTCACGGCACGTCGTCGCCGACCGGAAGGGGCGCGTTCCTCCGCCCGTTTGTTAGCGGCTCAACCGCGGCCGCCGCGCCGTCGCCGTTCGGCGGCGCGGCGAGTTCGGCGGGAATCTCACCGCGCAGCGCCGACAACACCGCCCACAGATGCTCTTGGAGCTGCTGACGGTCGATGAGAAAGAGACAGACAATGTAGATCGCCCCGACGGCCGCGAGGTTCGCCGCGTATCCCGTCCGGCCTACCCAGGGCAGCAGGTGAAACGCGCGCAGGGCGGCGACGCCGCCGCCCGCGATGCACGCCGCCAGCGCCGGCCGGAGGTATGTACTCAGATAGAGGCTCGTCACTTCGCGCCGCAGCGCGCGGTACCCGACGGCGAGCCCGGCCAGTTCGCTCAGAAACATCACGGCGGCGGCGCCGTACGGTCCGCCGATCCGGATCGCGGGGACGAGCAGCGGCAGCGCCACGGCCGCCTGGACGAGACGCAGCCACATCCCGTCGCGGAGCCGTCCAATGCCGGTGAGCAGCACCTTGATGTTCTCGACGACCGGGAACACGAACCCGAACGCGGCCAGCCACGGGAGGATCGCGGCGGTTTCGTTCCAGCGGACGCCGGCGCCGTAGAGCACGCCGACGACCTCGCGCGGGAACACGGCGAGCCAGATGAACGCCGGTAGCATGAAGCGCACGAGCAGGCCGTGCGACTGGCGGTAGGCGTAGGTGAGCGCGTCCCGGCGGCCCGCCAGGCGCGCGTAGACGGGGAACGCCACCTGAACGGCGGCGAACGACACTACGTAGTGCCCGAACTCGGCGAGATAGCGGCCGCGGTCGTAGAAGCCGAGCGTGAGCGTGCCGGCGATGACGCCGAGGAGCGCCGTATCCCCGCGGTACCAGATCGTCTCCAGCGCCCGGGTCACAAACATCTGCCACCCGAACCGCCACAGCCGGTGGGCGGTCTCCACGTTGTACCCCCCGCGGTACCGCCACCCGCTCAATATTCTGAATCCAACGAGCGTCACGGCGGAGAGGACCAATTCGCGGCCGAGGAGGCTCCACACGCCGGCACCCGCGCGAGCGAGCGCGAGCGCCGCCACGATCGACAAGAGGGCGGACGCCAGGCGGACGCGCGAAATCTGATTGTAGTGGAACGCGCGCTCGAGTGTCGCCGAAAAGACGTACGAGATCACGCTGAGATTCCGGACGGCGAAGAGGCCCACAAACAGCGGGATGAACGGCCCGGGGAAATGCGGCCTCAGCGCCGCGCCGAGCGCGATCCCGCCGACGAGGAGCGCGCCGTACAACCGCAGGCTCAGCACGTAGGCGGTCTCCACGATGCCGGGCGCGTCCTGCATCTGGATGACGCCTTGGGAGAAACTGAATCCCGTCGCGATCCCGAGGATCTCGGCGAGCGAACCGGCGAGGGCAAATTGTCCGAAGTCCTTCGGGAACAGGAGGCGCGCGAGGAGCAGGTTGAGCCCGAAGTTGCAGAGGAAGGTCAGGTAGCCGGTGGCGCTTAGCCACACTGCCCCGAGCAGCGCGCGGCGGATCGGCGACGGCGTCACGACGCGACCCCGAGCCGCGCCGCCGAGGCCACGCTGCGCAGCGCTTCCACGATGCCGTCGATGTCGGCGTCGTAGGAGAAGCGCGCGACGATTTCGCGGGAGCGGGCACCCATCGCCGCCCGCTTCGCCGGATCGGCGAGGAGACGGCGGAGGGCCGACGCAAGCGCGGTGATGTCCCCGACCGGATAGACGAAGCCGTTCTCCTCGCCGGGCACGAGGTCCGGCGCGGCGCCGACGGCGTCGCTCGCGATCACGGGCAGGCCAAAACACATCGCCTCGTTGAGCACGAGCCCCCACGGCTCGTGGCTGCTCGGCAGCACGACTACATCCGCGGCCGCATAGTAGCGCCCGATCCCACTTTGGTTCACAAACCCCGTGATGACCACGTGCGGCAGTTGGTGTCGCGCGATCGCGGCCTCAAGACGCGGCCGCTCCGCGCCTTCCCCGAGAAAGACGAGCGCCGCGGGATGGTCGGCCGCCACGCGCGCGTACGCGTCGAGCAGATCGAGCGGCCGCTTCCGTGGAATGAGTTTGCCGGCATAGAGCACCATCGGCAGGCCGGCCGGCAGTCCGAGCGCCGCCCGGAGCGCGGAACGCGACGGCTGCCACCGGTCCGCCTCCGCGCGAAACCGCGCGTTGTCCACGGCGTAGGGGACGAAAAAGATGCGATCCTCGGGCACGCCGTAGGCCTGGTAGAACTCGCGGTTGAGCGTCCCGATTGCCAGGGCGCCGTCAATCCGCCGCAGGAGCGCGCCGAGCGCGGCGCGCTTCGCCGCCGCCACCCAGGGGGGGCGCCGGCCCAACAAATTGGACTCGCCCCGCAGCAGCACCGGCGTCCGGCTTCGCCGCGCGCCCCAAAACGCGAGCCATTCCGTCGCATGCGCGTACCCGTGCACAATGAGCGCATCGTACCGCTCCCGCCCGAGGACGCCGGGGAGCGACGGGTGCACGAAGCGAAGCGGGTGGTCGGCGCCCGGCCACCACGAGCGGTTCCGCAGCAGCGTCCAGGCATATCCTTCCAGCAGCGGGACATCCCATTGGATCGGGACGCCGAACTCCGGGTCGCGGCTGAGACGCGCCCCCTCGTCGGTCATGTAGTACACGTGCAGCGCGATCTCGGGGTGCGCGGCGAGGCGTTGCAGGAGCGGCACCTGATACTGGATTGGGTGCGAGACCAGGTACGCCAGGCGAAACTTCAACGCGCCCTGCCTCGACGCAACAACCCGGCACTGAACAGGGCAACTCCCCCCGGCTGCGAATTTTGGTGCGATGACATGAAACGGCTGCTGCTCGTTGACACGACCCTCTACGCGCCGGTGTCTCCGTTCTTCCGAGACGCCGCCGGAGAGTTGGGGTACGAGACGCTGTTCGTGGACGAGGCGCCCTACCTCCGGCCGCTCGAAACCTCGTTGGTACACAAAATCGGGTACCGGGTGCTCCACCGGCGGCCGCTCGCGCGCTGGCGCTACAACCGGGATCTTCTGGCCGCGGCCCGCCGGTTCCGCCCGGACTTCGTCGTCGTGGTCAAGGGCGCCTACATTATGCCCTCAACCCTCCGGCGCATCAAGAACGACACGGGCGCCGTGCTCGTCAATTACGCGACGGACGACCCTTTCAACAAGGCCAACGCGACGCCCGACCTCGTGGCCGGCATCCCAGAGTACGATGTCTATGCCTGCACCAAGCGCGCCATCATGGATGACGTCAGGCGGGCCGGGGGCCGCTCCGTCATCTACACGATGTTCGGCTACAACCCGGTTGTGCATTTCCCGGAGCCGCCGGCGGCCGGTGACGAGACGCGGCGGTTCCGCAGCGACGTGGTTCTCGCCGGTGGCGCCGACCGGGATCGCCTCCGCGATCTCGAGCCGCTCGTCGCGGCCGGCAATATCGATCTGGCCCTGTACGGCGGGTATTGGACCCGCGATGCACGTTTCCGCCGGTTCGCGCGTGGGTTCGCCGTAGGCCGGGACTACCGGCTGGCGCTGCACGGCGCGGGGATCGCCCTCTGCCTGGTGCGACGGGCCAATCGCGACGGACACGCCATGCGCACCTTTGAAATTCCGGCCTGCGGAGCCTTCATGCTGGCCGAGCGGACGGAAGAACATCTCGCGCTCTTCCGCGAGGATGAAGAAGCGGCATTCTTTGCTTCGTCGGACGAGCTGGTGAGCAAGATTCGATACTACCTGGCGCACGAGGAAGCCCGGCGCCGCATCGCGCAGGCTGGCTACCGTCGCGTGACCCAAGGCCGCAACAGGTACCGCGATCGTCTTGCCGAGATCGTCGGTGCCGCGGGCGCGGTCGCGTGAGGACCGCGCCGGTTACCGCTACGCCGGCTGCGGCACCGGCGCCGCATGGCGAAGCCACAGCGCGAGGACCAGGAGCGCCCACAGGCGAGACCAGTGCGTCCGTCCGGCCTCCGTCCGCGCCCGGAGCGCCCGCACCGCGTCCGGCCGGAAAAGACCGGCGCCGCCGCACAGCGCATCGTCGACCCGCGGCTTGAGCGGCCCATTGAGCCACTCGCCCATCGGGAAGGTGAACCCGCGTTTGGTCCGTCCGGCCTCCGGAGGGAGCCGGTCGCCGAGCGCCCGCAGGAGGAGCCACTTCGGGGGATGCCCGTTTGCCCGCAGACGGCCGGGCAGTCCCGCGGCAAACTCGACGAGCGGGTCATCGAGCAAGGGCACCCGCACTTCAAGGCTGTGCGCCATGCTCATGACATCGGTGTCACGCAGCAGCTGATTGTGCATGTATCCGCGCAACTCGAGCAGGCCGGTCGCCGCCACCGGATCGCTGGGCAGCGGCGGCGCGAGGGCGCCTAGGGCGGCCGCCGCGTCCAAGCCCTGCGCGGTGTCGCGCAGCGGGCCGGGCGCCAGCAGGTCCGACACCTCCCCGCGGCTGAGGAGCCCCCGCACGGCGAGGTAGGCGGCCGGCATCGTGGCCGCGTCCATCAGCCCCTCCCTCACCTTTGCGGGCGGGCCCGACGGCAGTGCGCCGAGCGCCGCGGCCAGCATGGGCCGGGCGGGGCCCAGCCAGGACGCGACCTGCTGCCAGGCCAGCAGGCGCGGCGCCTGCTGGAAGGACGGATAGCCGCAGAACAGTTCGTCGCCGCCAAGCCCTGACAGTGCGACGATAGTGCCGGTCTCGCGCGTGACGCGCGAAACGTAGTAGGTGTTCAGCCCGTCGATGGTGGGCTGGTCCATCGCCGCGATCACGCGGTCGAGGTCCTCCGCCACCTCGGTGCCGCGCACCTCGCGGGCGGTATGATCGGTGCCGTACCGGGCGGCGAGCCGCGCCGCGTCGGGACCTTCGTCGCGCTCCCATTCCGGAAACGTGATGGAGAAGGTGCGGATCCGCGTATGGCCCGCCTCACGCATCGTCGCGACCACCGCGCCGGAATCGATCCCCCCGCTGAGAAACACGCCGAACGGCACGTCGCTGATGAGGTGGCGGCTCACCGCGTCGGCGAGCAGCGCACGGAGCTCCGCGATGACATCTTCCGTATTCCGGACCGCGGAGCCGGGGAGCGGAAACTCCCAGTATCGGCGCAGCGTCCCGCGGCCGGCCGCATCGATGGTCAGCATCGTGGCCGGCGGGAGTTCGTGCACGCCCTCGAACGCCGTCATGGGGCCGGGGACCGAGCCGAGACGCAGGAACGCGGCGAGGGCCGCCGGGTTTACCGGGGCGGGGACGAGACCGGACACCCGCAGCGCCCGGATCTCGGAGGCGAAGACCCAGCGGCCCGCGGTCTCCGCGTAGTAGAGCGGCTTGATCCCGAGCCGGTCACGCGCGAGCAGCAGCGACTCCGACCGGCCGTCCCAGACCGCCAGCGCGAACATCCCGCGAAGCCGCCGAAGCATATCGGCGCCGTCGCGCAGGTACAGCGCCAGGATCACTTCGGTATCGGAGTGTCCGCGGAACGGATACCCCGACCCGGCGAGCTCGCGGCGGAGGTCCTGAAAATTGTAAATCATGCCGTTGAATGTCAGGGCCACGCGGCCGCTCGCATCCACCATGGGCTGATGGCCGGCGGGCGAGCGATCGATGATGGCGAGCCTGCGATTGCCCAGGCTCACCCGGCGCGCGGCGTCGGTCCAGAGACCCTCGTCATCGGGACCGCGGTGAGTGAGCGCCGCGGCCATGCGGGCGGTCGCCGGGCCGAGCGGTGTCCCGGGACCCGCGGGCGCCCCGTAGACGCCGCAGATGCCGCACATGCTAGGTCCCGCTCACCGGCCCATGCCGGCGTAGTGGAACCCCAGCGCCCGCACCGCCTCCGGGTCGAAGATATTGCGGCCGTCAACCAGCACCGGCCGGCGCATGAGATCGCGCAGCCGCGCAAGATCCAGCGCGCGAAACTCGTCCCAGTCGGTCAGCACCACGACTGCGTCGCTCTCCCGAGCCGCCTCATAGGGGTCGGTACAGTAGAGCACGCCGTCCAGCACCCGCCGCGCGTTCGCTTCCGCCGCGGGATCGTAGGCCCGGACCACGGCTCCTTCGCGGCGCAGTTCCTCGATGATTGCGACCGCGGGCGCCTCGCGGATATCGTCGGTATTGGCTTTGTAAGCGAGGCCGAGGACGGTGACGGTCCGGTTGCGCAGCACCCACAGCGCGTCTTTGAGGTGGCGCAGCAGCAGGTCCCGCTGACCCTCGTTGATCCGGGCGACTTCCTCCAGCAGGCGGAAATCGTACCCCGCTTCCTTGGCGATCTGGATGAACGCCGCCACATCCTTGGGAAAGCACGACCCCCCGTACCCCACGCCGGCGTCAAGAAAGGCCCGTCCGATCCGGCGGTCATAGCCCATTCCGTCGGCGACCTGCCGCACGTCGGCCCCGACGCGCTCGCAGATGTTGGCGATCGCGTTGATGTAGGAGATCTTCATCGCGAGGAACGCGTTGCTGGCGTGCTTGATCATCTCGGCGGTCGTCAAATCGGTGACCAGGATGGGACAGTCGAGCGGCCCGTAGACCTCGCGCAGCAGCCGTTCGCTCCGCTCGTTCGTCACACCCAGCACCACGCGGTCCGGGTGCATGAAATCGTAGACCGCGGACCCTTCGCGGAGGAATTCGGGGTTGCACGCCACGTCGAACGGGACCGCGCCGCGGGTCAGCAGCTGAATCTGATCGCGGATGCGTTCGCCGGTCCGGATGGGTACGGTGCTCTTCTCGACGATCAAGCGATAGTCGCGCAGCGAACCCGCGATCACTTCGGCAACGGCGGAGACTTCCGTCAGATCCGCGTTGCCGTCGTCGCGGGACGGCGTGCCGACGGTGATGAAGACGACTTCGGACGCATCGATGGCCGCCGCGGTGTCGGTCAGAAACCGCAGCCGCCCGGCCTGCTGTCCCTTCCGAACCAGTTCTTCCAGTCCGGATTCGTAAAAGGGCATGCGGTTCTGCCCGAGCGCTGCGATGCGCCCGGCATCCCGGTCTACGCCGGTGACGTGGTGGCCGAGATCGGCGAGACACGCCGCCGTGACCAATCCTACATACCCGGTGCCGACCACGCTGAGGTTCATGCCTGCCCCGTCGCGCCGGCCGTTGTGCCCGCCCGGCAGCTCGTCACCATCGTAGCATCATTGACGTACCTTATAAGAGCTCTTCCTAGACCGCCGATGCGGCCGGCGCCGGCTCCGCACCGGCCGAATCGGCGGCCCCCGCGCCACGCCCGACGCCCGCCGGGGGCACCACGGTGACAAGGGCAAGCAGCAGCCACAGGCCCGCGCTCGTGCTGATCGAAAACAGCGTATTGTCCGCGAGCTGATCAACGAGAAGGCCGATCCACAGGGCGACGATGGCGGGCCCCATCTCCGCCGCCCCCGGCGGGTCGGCGGCCCCGGGGCGGTGCCGCCAGCCCCGCACGGCCGCGACGGCGACCCAGAGCGCCGCCGCAAGACCCACCAGCCCCGTCTCCACCGCGAGATTGAGCCACAGGTTGAACGCGAACGGCTCGGGACTCGCGCCCTGGGCGCGCCGCCGATCGTACGCGCGCTCAAACGTGCCGAACCCGGTCCCGAGCAGCGGACGGTCGGCGATCATTTCGAGAGACGTATGCCAGATGCGCACCCGGTTGCCGTTGACATCGCTGACGGTATGCCCGAGACGGCCGGCAAACTGGGGCGTCGCCGCCGCGGCTCCGACGAGCAGCAGGAGAGCGGCTCCGGCGATCGCCGCCATCTGGGCCGGCCGGGCGCGCAATTCACGCCACACCACGTAGGCGACACCGGCGATCCAGCCGGCGAGGGACGCCCGCGACCCGGATGCGAGCAAACCGGCAAGACACAAGACGCCGGCACCCGCCCACAACAGGCGTTCGCCGCGTTCGGCCCGCAGCGCAAGGCCGGCCGACAGGATGCCGCCGAGCATGAGCGTCGTGCCGAGGCCGTTCGGGCCCACCCCTCGGGGAATCTCGGCCCGGCCCTGCAGGAGGTCCTGAGCGGCGAACCGGTGGGCCAGCGCCCGGTACATCAATCCTGTGATCGCTGCCAGGACGGCGCCGGCCGCCCAGCCGCGAAGCAGACGGTCCCGCGTTCCGGGTACGGCCGCGAGCAGCCAGGCAAACGCGCCGAAATAGACGGCACCGGAGATGAGCAGCATGAGCGTGACGCCGGCGGCCAGTCGTGGATATGGAGAGGCGGCGGCGGACACGAGCAGCACGGCGCCGAACACGGCGAGCGGCACGTCGAGCGGTGTCCGCGCCCACGGAATCCGGCGGTTCTTGACGGCGCTCCACAGCGCGCCGAGGAACAGCAGGCCGAAGCCGATCGAGGAGTACCCCAGCGAAAAGCCGGCCACCGTCACCAGCGCGGCGAAAGACGTGTAGTGACCCGCGCGCGGTTCGCTCGCGTTGCGGCGCATTACACCCCGCGGGGAACGAATGGAAACCTGGATCACGCGCTCACGATTCCACGCGCCGGCGGGCGTCCCCCGCAACCGGCGCACCCGTTATGGTCGGGACTGCGCCTCCCACTTCGCCGGGGTGGTTTGCAGCTTGGGGTGGGACACGAGGCAATGCCAGACGACCGCCTGAAAGGCCTCGGTGTGCGGCGTCACATACATCGGATCGGCGGCGGGAATGACGACCACGTGATCCCCGACGCGGCGGGTGTATCCCCCGTCCCGCCCGACGACGCCGTAGATTGTCAGGCCACGGGCTTTGGCGTAGTCGAGCGCACGCACAATGTTGGGACTGATATTGCGCGCGGCGTCGCCGCCCCCCACGGAAAACACAAACACCGCGTCGCGCTCACCGGCCCGGCTTTCGGCTAGCCAGGCGGCGAATACCGTGTCCCATCCCTCGTCGTTGGCGCGCGCCGTCAGTTCGGACACGTTGTCGACCGGGGTGTACGCCTCGATCCCGCACAGTTTGCGGAAGTCGTTCACCGCGTGCGAGCAGTTGGCGGCGCCGCCGCCGACGCCGAGGAGGAACAGCCGCCCGCCGCGTGCGCGAAGCGCGGCCAACCCGTCGGCGATCGCCTCGATCCGCTCGACGTCGATGAGGCGGCTGATGGCTTCCACCTGCGTGAAGTATCGCTCCGCGTGGCTCACCGGCCGCCGCCTCCCGCCGGCGCGGTGAGGGACGCCACCGCCGGCGACGCCGTGCCGCCGGCGGCGCCGAGCCGGGCGGCCATCGCCGCAAATTCACGTTCGATGACCTCGAGCGTATCGTCTTCCCAGACGAGCCGTTGATGCGGCGTGGCGAACGGCAGCTGCCCGCCGATCGGGAATCCGAGCTGCCGCATGAAATCTTCCGTCGTCTGCGGCACAGACGGCGTAACCATCTTGAAGATGAGCATGCGCGTGCGCTCGCTGAGCATCGCCATGAACAGCGGCCCGTTGTTCACGCCCAGATTCACGAAACTCGACTCGTAGAGCGCCATCCGAAGACCGACGTTCCACGACGCTTCCCGAAATACTTCGAACCCCTCGAAAAACGCGGGGGACGGGTCGAGCGTCCGCTCCGTGTCCAGCACAAAAACGGGCAGGTACACGGCGGGGTCGAGCCGGCGCGCAAACGCGGCCCAGGCCCCAAGGTCGCTGTTCCGCTCCGTCATGTATCCGTAATCCCGAAGCGTGATCGTGACCATGCGCCGGCCGCGAAGGCGGGTTTCGGCCCATCGCTCCACGAAGCGCCGGCCGGGTTCCGAACTGCGCAGCACGCCGACGGCCGCGCCGGCCCGCGCCGGCCCGAGAAGCTCGGACGGATGATGCCCGACGGGGAGCGCCGGCTCGTATGATGCCGGGTAGACGCGCCGGCCCGCCCTCGCCCGAAGCGGCTCCGCGGCGGCGCGCGCCGGCAGCACGGTATAGCCTCCGCAGGACGGAACAAACGTGAAGATCGGCACGACGACGTTGTGCAGCCGCCAGACGCGAAGGTCCGCGTCGACCACCGCTTCGTAGGCGGTGCGCTCCTCGCGCAGGCCGTTGACGATGCCCGGAACGACGACGAAGTGGACGCGCGCGAGTCCGAGCCTCCTCCTGGCGAGATCGGCGGCGGCGGCGAACCAGGCGGCGTCGTAGGTAATGTGCGCGACCGCCAGGTCGTAGAAGGCGTACAGCGTGTCATCGGCGGTCCGTGGGAGCGGGCGGCGCGGCACGTACCGGACCGGACTCCGCAGCGTGCCGATGAGCGCGCGCAGGGACGTGTGCAGCGCCCGCCCCGTCCGCGTCGACGGCGTCCGGTAGCGCAGGCGGCGCAGCACCCACGCCAGCCCTTCCGTGCGGACCGCGTCGATCCCGCTGTTGAGCCGGACTGCCGGACGGCCCACCCTGCCGGCGGGCTCGCTCATGTCAGGCCTCGGCGAGTTCCCGCGGCGGCGCCGGATGGCCGCCCAACCGGTTCCCGGTCCAGGTCCGTAGGCGGTCGATCTTGTTGTAATAGACGAACTGGGGCGAGTGGCGGATCAGCAGTCCGTCCCGGACCTCTTCGGTGAACTCGTGCTGTGCCCAGCCGTTGCAGTTCTTGCAGAAGGGGACTTTGTCGTACTGGCCGGTCTCGTGGTAGTACCGCACTTTCGCGAACTCTTCACCGTGCCAGACGACCCGGACCCCGTCGTGAAACACGTTGCCCATGTTGGTCGCCTTGAAGCCGTCCAGACAGCAGACCGTGACCTGGCCGTCATTGTGCACCGGAAGGGTCTGGTAGAGCGTCGGACACGGAACGCGCGGTTCCGGCTCCGTCATATCCGGAAAGCGGCCGTTGATGAAGACGAGTCCCGTCCGGACGACGTCGACCACGCCGACCCACCGGGCGACAAAGGACTCGACCTCGTGTCGGTTGCCGTCCTGGATGGTGAAGGACACGCCGACCCGCGGATAGTCCGCGGCGCCCCGCGCGCGCATCAGGCGGAAGACGGCGCTCTCGATCTTCTCGATCTTTTCAAGGCCGCGGATCAGCTTCAGCGTTTCGCGCGTCACCGCGTCGATGCTGAACATTATCGAATCAACCTGCACATCCACGAAAAACTTCGCCAGGTCCTCCGAGAGCGACAGGCCGTTGGTATTCATCGCCACGGCCATGCCGCGGCGCTTCATGCTGGAGATCTGCTCGCGCAGTTTGGGGGCCAGCAGCGGCTCGGCGTACAGGTTCGGCTGGACCAGCGGCCGCGCCGCCTGCACTTCGTCGAGCAGCCGCCGCGACGCCTCGATGTCCATGACGCCGACCACCGAGTCGATTTTGTCGTTCTCGGGTGATCCCCACACCGGGCACATCGGGCAGCGGAGGTTGCACTTGGTGGCGAGATCGAGCAGCAGCCGCGGCGGCAGGTCGGGGACCGGCAGTGGCTGCCAGTGCAACGAGGGGTCCACCCAGGCCGCCTTGCTCCAGTCCGGCATCCTGAGGTCACGGCCTCCTTTGCGAGATGAACGACTATGGAAGACACGGGACGTGCGGCGACGCGCCGCGTCGCGACCGACTCTAACGATTCATGCCGCCGCGCCGTTTCCCTTCAAGTGTCACAAGACTTTCATCGGCGGCCCGTCGACTGCCGCCGCCGCGTGCGGGGCCGGCCGGCCATCCATAAACTCGCGGTGCCACAACTCGAACATGAGCAGCGTCCAGAGCGCCGAACCGTGATCGGCGCCGCCCGACTGGTGCTCGGCCCACAGCCGCCCGATCGGCTCCGGCCCGAAGTACCCGCGGCCGCGCGCGCGGCCGCCCAGCAACGCCTCGGCCGCGAGTTCGCGAAGCGGCCCGCGCAGCCACCCGCCGAGCGGTACGCCGAATCCCATCTTTGGCCGGTCGACGTTCTCCGCGGGAAGCAGCCTGCGGGCTACGCGCCGCAGCAGATACTTGCCGGTCACGCCGTAGCGGACCTTGAACCGCGCGGGAAGCCGGGCGGCGAATTCGACGACCTTCTGGTCCAGGAAGGGGGAGCGGGCTTCCAGCGAGTTCGCCATACTGGCGATGTCCATCTTCACCAGAAGATCGTCGGGAAGCGACGTGAGGAATTCCGTGCGGAGGATGCGGTCGAGGGCCGGGAGCCCGTCGCCGTCCGTGTCCGCGGCCTCGGCCGGCCCCGCGCGCGCCGCCGCCACCTCCCTGCCCCACTCGTCGGACAGCAGGGACGCCATGAGGTTTTCGTTGACGTTCGACAGCCAGTAGCGATGGCGCTCGGCGGCCGGCAGCGCGACCCCGCGAAGAAATTTAGCCAGGCGAAAGCCGCGCCGGCTCCGCGTGCCAATGCGGCGCGCAAGGGCCGCGCAGAACCGTTTGCCGCCCGGCAGCGCGGCGGCGGCGCCGGACCAGAGCATCGCCCGGCACCGATCGTATCCGGCGAACGCTTCGTCGCCCCCGTCGCCGGTGAGCGCGACCGTCACGCGTGTGCGCGCGAGCCGGCAGACGTAGAATGTCGGAATCGCCGACGAATCGGCGTAGGGCTCCCCATAGTGGCGCACCAGCGTGGGCAGGACCGCCGCGGCATCCGGCTCGACCACGAACTCATGGTGCTCCGTGCCGTACCGTTCCGCGACGCGCCGCGCGTGCGCGAGTTCGTTGTACGCCTGATCCTGGAAGCCGATCGAGAAGGTCCGGACGCGCGAGGGAGAGAGCCGGGCCATGAGCGCGACGATCGTTCCGGAATCGATCCCCCCGCTCAAGAGCGCCCCGACCGGCACGTCGGCAACCAGACGCAGCCGGACCGCCTCGCCGAGAATGCGCTCCAACTCGATTTCGGCGTCGCGCTCGCCGAGCGCGAGCTTGGGAGTGTACTCCGGACGCCAGTAGCGCTCGACGCGCATCCGTCCCCGCTGCCACCGCAGCCGGTGGCCCGGCGGCAGCTTGCGCACGCCGCGGTAGATGGTGGCCGGCGCCGGCACACAGCCGCGGACCAGATACTCGCCCAGCGCGCCCGGATCCACCGCACGCGGAATGTCCGACACTTGCAGCAGCGCCTGGAATTCCGAGGCGAAGACGAGGCGTGATCCGGCCTGAGCGTAGACGAGCGGCTTCTTGCCCGCCCGGTCGCGCACGAGGATGCCTTCCGCCGTGCGCGCGTCCCAGAGCGCGATCGCGAACATCCCGCGCAGCCGCGCGGCGAAGTCGGCGCCGTGCTCTTCGTAGAGATGCACGATGACTTCGGTGTCGGACCGGGACGCGAAGCGGTGTCCGCGCCGCGCGAGGCCGTCCCGCAGTTCGGCGAAGTTGTAGATCTCGCCGTTGAACACGACGGCCACGGATCCGTCCTCGTTGGTGATGGGCTGCGCCCCGCCCTCGAGGTCGATCACCTTCAGCCGCCGGACCGCCAGGCCGGCGCCGGGGCGGCACAGCCGCCCCGAGTCATCCGGGCCGCGGTGGATCATCGCACCCGCCATGCGGTCGAGCAGTGCCGGGTCGGGCACCTCGCCGGCCGCGTCAAAAATGCCCGCGATCCCGCACACGGCCCGTCAGTGCCCCGCCGCCGGCGAGCCGCGAATCGTCTTCCAGGCGCGCCCCGCCCGACTCCGCAGCCGGTCCACCGCCTCCCGATCGCCGCGCAGCGCCTGCGCGACGCGCAGCCGCAGGCGGTCGGTGTGCCCGAATACATCGGCGGCGACGATCCACAGACGGCCCGCAGCGGCGAGCGCGACGAGGCCCGCGCCCCGCGCGGGGCCGTGGCTCTCCGGGGCCGGATCGCCGGCATAGCGGCGCAGGATGGCCGCGGCGCGGCGCTCCGTTTCGGTCCACGCCGGCGTCAAATCACCGGCGTGCCAGCGGACGGGGATGAAAAAACTGCGCTGCTTCAGGGGATCGAAGATGCCGCTCGTCAGCGCGCCGCGCACGATGGCTCCTTTAATCCAGTTCCGCGCGAGCGGCAGCCGCTCCGGCAGTGTGGTCGACTGCGTGCGCGCCGTCTCGGCCAGCGGCGTCCAACTGACCAACATGATCTCGTCAGAATCGGTGACGATGTGGATGTCGGGCGTGTCCCCGAAATTGCGGTACACGTAGTCGGCGTCGATCGTCCACGTCTCGAGCGCCGTGGTGTCGTGCCGGGCGACCGCGGCGTAATCGAGGAGCAGCGGCGCCCAACTCAGGCTGTGGACCACGATCCCGTCCTCCCCGGGCACGCGCCACCAGCACGCGGCGGGCAGGTTGGCGAACGCCGGCGCGTCCCACCCGTAGCTCAGCCCTTCGCTGTGGAAGCTGCGCAGCATTGCGGAGACCAGTTGCCGGCCCGTGACCATCACGGCGGCCGCGGGTGCCGCCCCGCTCGGGAGCAGCGCGCCCATCGCCCGGAGTTGCTCGAAGAGCGGTTCCTCGCCAAATCTGAACGCCGCGCAGAGAACGACGCGCCGGCCGTTCCGGGCGTGGCGTTCCAGCGCGGCCACGCTGCCGTCCGAGAGCATGAGATCAGGCGTCAAGAACACGCCGTAGCCCCCGTCCCGCCGCACGAGTTCCGCGGCGGCGCGGTGGCCCACGCCCATATGCTCGCAGCCGGACCGGCCGGCCGGCGGGAGCGGGATCTCGACGAACACCGGCGTGATGTGCCGTTCGAGCGCGATGAACGCGGGGGTCTCACGGATGGCGGCGCGGTCCGCAGGCGTGGTGCAAATCAGAAACCGGTTGCCGCGTCCCCCGGCGAGGGCCGGAATGTTCCCCGGCGACAGCAGGCTCGGAAGACAATAGTCCGTCAGGTAGCGGCGGAAGCGCTCTCCCCACACGACGACGACGAAGCACAGCGGACGCAGGACGGTCACCCGCGGTAATATCGTTCGACTTTAACGATCGCCGCGACGGTGTCTCTCGCCTCCCCGTCTCCGTAGTTCTCGTTCACGTAGAGAATGAACGACCCGTCCCGCGCGGCCCGCGCGTTCGGCGTCTCGAAATCATCGGCCAGGTACGGCCGGACCCAGGGCCACTCCGCGACGACGTACTCGTAGCGCGGATTCAGTCCGATGCCCTCCGCGCACACCGCCTCGGCGAATTCCCGTGTGCCGCACCGCAGCCGCCCGCCCTCGACGATGATGGGGTACACAAACGGCGAATCGCTCGGCGAGTATCCGTAGGGCCGGCACGCCTCCGCGCTGCTGTCCAGCAAACGCGAGCTGACCTCGGCGACGAAGGCCAGGCGACGGATGATGGTGTCGGAGAGCCGCGCCAGCGACGCGAGCCCGACGGCGCAGGAGAGTTCGTCCGAGTGGTGATTGAGCGCCGGGAAGAGAAACGTATTGGGGTTGCGGTCGTCGAAATCCGGCAGCCACCGGGGCTTCCCGCGGTCGGCGTGCGCGAGGGCGCGCCGGAACACCTCGAGATCGCGGGAGTACACGACGCCCCCCGCTCCCCCGGTCACGTGCGCCTTACGGTACATCGTGGAAAATGCCGCGATATCGCCGAACGTGCCGACCGGGCGCCCGGCGAGCTTGGCGGCGTGCGACTGGCTGCAGTCTTCGATCACCAAAATGTCCCGGGCGTGCGCTTCGGCGGTTATCGTGTCGATCGGACAGGCGTGCCCCAGGGAGTGGACCACGAGCACGGCGCGGGTGTTGGGCGTCACGCGCTCCAAGAACTGCTCGAGTCCGGCATCGTACCGTCCGGGCTCGGCATCCATGAGGCGCGGCCGCAGCCGGTTCAGAATCAGCGCGCTAATCGTACCGGGGTCGGTGATGGGCGACACGAGGACTTCGCTGCCCTCGGGCAGCCCGAGCGCGGCGACCGCCACGTACAGCGCCGACGTGCCTGTGGCCACCGCGTCGGCGAACCCGCCGCCCATCATCGCGACGAACGCGTCGGTGTACAGCTTCTCAAAATAGCCCTGGTACCCGGGGTCCACGCCGCGCTCCCGGTAGAATGCGAGGGCCTGCTCGATCATCCTGACCTCGGCGTCGCCGAGCGCGCCCCGCAGCGGCATCGGCGTCTGCCTGACCGGTTCGCCTCCGTGGATCGCCAACGTCGCCGTCCCGCTGCTCACGCGAGTCCGAGCCTCCTTGTAATCGCGTCCGGTTCCAGGCCGTGCGCCGCGAGCAGGTCGGCGTGCGTCCCGTACACATGCAGAAACGCGTCCTGAAGCGAAAACGCATCGATCCGGCAGGCCGCGCGGGTATCCCAGGCGATCTCCTTGACCCGCGACCCGAGCGTGCCGTGCGGGACGGTTTCCTCGATCACGATGACGCGGCGGTGGCCGCGCAGGGCGGCGGCAACGCCGTCCGCGTCGAGCGGCTTGACGGTGTGGACGGAGACCAGTGACACGCTCGCGCCGCGCTCCTCGATCCGTGCGGCGACGTCGGCAGCAAGTTTCATGATGGGACCGTAGGCCATCACGCATACGTCCCGGCCCCGGCGAAGATACCGCAGGCGCCCGAAGACAAACGGCTCCGCCGCCCCGGACGTGAGGTCGGGCTCGCCCGCCTTGCCGAGCCGAAGATACACGGGACCCCGCTCCCGGCCGACGCACCACAGCGTCGCCTCGCGCGTCTCCCCCGGATCGCAGGGAACGAGCACCGTCATATTCGGAATCGCCGACGCGACGGCGATGTCTTCCTGAGCGTGGTGGGTGCCGCCGAGGGTGGAGTACGTGACGCCGCCGCCGATGCCGACGACCGACACCGGCAGATCCTGGTAACAGAGATCATCGCGGACGAACTCGAAGGGGCGGAACAAGGCAAACGTCGCGATGGTATACGCGATCGGCCGCAGGCCGCGCAGCGCCATGCCGGCGCACATGCCGATCATGACCTGCTCCGCGACGCCCGTGTTGATGAACCGCGCCGGAAACTCGTCGCGGAATTTCTGCATCGACCCGGCGGGCGAGATATCGGCCACGACGACGACGATCCGATCGTCGCGCCGCCCCGCCTCGTAAATCGTATTGGCGAAGGTATTCCGCACCCGCCACCTCGTCCGCCGGTGATGCCGACATTTCGGTTATGCGGAGGGCCGGCTCCTGCTCCTCACACGAACGTCCAGTAATAGTCGCCGGTGTAGCCCGCCTCCGCGAACACCCCGCGCCATCCCTCGGGATAGTCGTGGAATTTCGCGGTCAGGACCCATCCGAGAAAGAGACCGCGTTCGTCGGCCGTGCGGTACGAATCCACCTGCACGTAGCCCCGGCCGGGGGCCACCCGCTCGATCTCCCGAAGGGCGCGGATCGCGTCCGGCCGTTCGAGGTTGTGGATCGTATTGATCGAGATCACGGCCTGGAAACTCTCGTCCGGGAAGGGCAGGGAGACGGCGTTCCCGAGGTGCAGCCGTCCCACCACGTCGGGCTCACAGTGCTTGAGCGCGTATTCGGAGATGTCGAGGCCGAAGGCTTCGAGTCCCGGACAGACTTTCATCAGATCTTTGACGAGAAATCCCTTCGCCGCGCCGACATCCAGCACGCGGTCCCCCGGCCGCAGGCCGAAATGCCGGACCATGTCTTCGGCGACCGGTATCCAGCGACCGTCATAGCGGTATCCGCCGTACCCGTACTCCCGGGCCCCGTCAAAATACGCCTGGCCGTACTGGCGCGCGATCTTGATGACTTCGGGGCTTTTGGCAGCGGCGCGGGCGGCGACGTTCCGGGTCGCGGCGGGCAGTTTGCTCAACAGGTTGATCTCCCGCACGGCCGGCTCAGCGCGCCGGCGCGCCGTCCGCTGTTTCCGCGCGCACGGTGCGCCGCAGCCCCTCTTCCAGCGGCACATAATGGAAGGCCGGAAAGGCCTTCACGCAGGCCGTCACGTCGAAATGCCGGTGCACGATCGGACTCTGGCGCGGCGTCCCCCGGATCACCGCGGGCCGGGAGGCGAGGCGGGCGACGAGCTCGGCGGCCCGCCGGAACGAAACTGAAGACCCGGTGGCGACGTTCAGTACGCCGCGGCTCCGGTGCGCGAGCGTCAGGCCGACGATCGACCCGACGTCCTCGATCCAGACGTGGTCGCGCTGCTCCTCTCCCTCGCCGAAGAGCACGATCGGCTCGCCGCCGGCCGCGAGACGCCGGAAGCGGTTCGGTCCGTAGCTGTTGTGGGGATCACCGGGGCCGTACAGGAGACTGGGCCGCAGGACGGCAAGCGGTGCTTTGAGGGCGGCCGACAGCATCACCTCGCGCGCCAGATGCATGACCCCGTGCAGGCTCGACGGCTGGGCGCAGGAGGTCTCAGAGACGAGACCGTCGCCGTCGGCGTAGACCGCGTCCGAACTGATGTAGACGACGTGGGCCACCGGTGCGGCCGCAAACGCGTCCGCCCACGCCTCCGCCATCCTGAGATTCTGCGTGACATGAGCCGCCGTGCGCGCGGGCGCCACCGCCGAGACCAAGACCACGCTGTCCGAGGGCCGCAGCAGTGCGGCGAGTGAGCGGCCGGCCCCCGCATCGAGCAGGTCGAGCTCCCGCCGGGTCACGGCGAGGGACGGGACGCCGTCCGCGGCGAGCCGGCGCATGATGCTGCCGCCGACAAAGCCCCCCGCGCCCACAACCACGACGCGCTCCGGGCTGACCGGCGTCCGGAGATGCTCCAGCACTAGGGGCGCCGCTCCGCCGCCGGGGCGGGCGGCGCGCCGAGTGTGGAGTACTCCAACCCCGCCGCCGCGGCGGCCCCGGGGTCCAGCACCCCGTACGGATCCAGCACCGTACGCCCCGCCATGACCGCCGCAAGCGCGGGCGCGGACAGGTCGCGAAACTCCGGCCACGGCGTCATGATCGCGACGGCGTCGGCGCCCGCGGCCGCGGCCAGTGCGGAAGGCGCCGCGACCGCCCGCGGGTGCTCCACCTCGGCCGCCGGCACCACGGGGTCGTACACGCGCACACGCCACGGCGTGAGATGGCGAAGCAGGGCGAGCGCCGGCGAGTTCTTGGTGGACCGGGTGTTCTGTTTGTACGCGAGCCCGAGGATGCCGATGACGGCGTCGGGGCGGGCCGCGAGGACGCCGGCGTGCAGCATGCGGAGCGCCCAATCACTGCGCCGCTCGCTGCTTCGCAGCATCGCGCGGATCGGGGCGGCCTCGGCGCCGGCGGCCCCGGCCAGTCCCAGCACCGTGGCGAGGTCTCGCTCGATGTTGCCGCCCGACAGCCCCAGTCCGGGCACCACGTAGGCGTCCGGGCCGATCCGCCGGTCAAGACGCAGCGCCGGTACGATTTCCTGCCAGTCCGCGCCGATGCGCTCACTCAGTTCGGCAAGCATGTTGGTCACCGTAACTGAGGCGGCCAAATAACAATTGATCGCGATCTTGGCGAGCTCGGCGCTTTCGTACCGGACCTGCACAATCGGGCAGCCGAACTCCCGCAGGAACAGCGCGTACGGCTCCGGGAGCGCGCTGCGGGGCTCCGCCATGCCAACGATGAACCGTTCCGGCCGGGTCGCGCGTTCCACGGCCCGGCCGAACACGAGGGTCTCGACCTGACAAAACAGCCGGTCGGACGCAAACGGGACCGCACGCGTAAACCCCGGCGGCACCTGCGAGAGTACGACGAGCGCACGGACGGCCGGCGCGGCCGCGATGACGGCGGCGATCAGCCCGGCAATCTCTCGCAGATCGCTGGCGCCGGTGCCGTCGGTCGGCACGTCGGCGGCGATATAGATGATGTCACAGCGAGCCAGGGCCGCCGCATCCCGGCTCCACGCGAGGCGGGCACCGTGGGCGTCGAGCAGCGCCTCGAGGCCGGGCTCCGCGACCGGCAGGCGGCCGCCGGCGATGGCATCCACCCTGCCGGCGTCCGGATCCCATCCGACGACCGGCGCCCCGGTCGAGGCCGCCGCCGCGGCGGAGACCAGCCCGAGGTGGGTGAGGCCCGCAAAGCCGACGGCCGGGGGCCTCACGACGGCACCGCCTGTGCGATGCTCCGTCCCAGTTCCAGCAACATCTCGTTGAGGAGCACGTCATTCCACAGATTGCCGCCGCCCCGCCGGCAGAGGGTCTTGAAGTACTCGTACTCCTCCGCCCAGGTCGGATCCGGACCGGCGACTTCCGTGGTTGCTTCCTCGGGGCGGCCGCTCGGAAACCGCCGGGTACGCACGGTAAACGTCGAGGGGCCCCACTTGCACAGGCCCCGGATGTGGGCGCTGCCGCGCTCGCCGTAGACGTCGGCGGAGAACTCATTGCGCCAGCTGATGAGCGACGCCTCCATCTGCAGCGTGGGGGTCCCGGCGGCGCCGAAGACGGCGTGGTCGATCGCCCGGTTCTCGAAACGGCTGGCCGACCACAGGACGAACGGACGCGGGAGCATTTCGAACCAGTACAGCGCCATGTCGAGGAGGTGCGAGCCGAGATCCGCCAGCACACCCAGACCGCGGTCGCGCCAGGAGGACGCGCGAACGTCCCGCGCGGTGCCGTTCCCGTAGAAGAGACGGCAGCAATAAAGACGGCCGAGCGCGCCGGATGCAACGGTCTCGCGCATGCGCTTCACATGCGGTTCGAACCGGTGATTGTACGCGGTGTAGCAGGCCGCGCCCGATGCGGCGGCCAGCCGCGACAGTTCGTCCAACGCGCGCGAGTCCGCCGCGACGAGCGGTTTCTCCACCAGCACGTGTTTTCCGTGGCCGAGCAGGTACCGCAGTAATTCGAATTTCGCATCGTCCGGCGCACAGACGAGCGCCGCATCGTACGTTGGCAGCGGCACGTCGGCCACGGCGCGATACTGGGCGCCGGCGGCGACCGGATCGGCCGTTGCGGCGACGTCACCGCCGGCCGCGGCCAGCCGCTTGCGTCCCTGCACGCCGAGCCCGGCGACGAGCACCTTCACCGCGACGCAGCCTCGGAACCGTGCCGTTCGTATCGGACGCGCCGCTCCATCCATTCGGTCTTGCGGCCGACGTCGAGCGGCTTGATCGGAACGTTGCCCTGCACTTCACATTCCAGGGCGGCGGCGAAGTTGCCGAGGATCGACGCGACGACGTCGGAGCCGTCCGTAATCATCGAGAGCGTCGCGTAGGCCAGCAGCGCGTCTCCGGCGCCGACCGCGTCGACCACACGCTCGGCGAAACTGTCGATCACGAAGAACGAGCGAAGATTCTCGGGCTCGCTGTCCCGGCACGTCAGCACGCCGCGATCGCCCAGTTTGAGGATCAGCACCCTACAGGCCGCATCCGCGTGCAGCCGCGCGGCCAGCGGCCGCACGCCGGTGTCCTGGTCGGCCAGGGCAAACCGGGCTTCCCGCTCGTTGGGCGTGATGAGATCGAACCCCTTAAACTCCAGAATGTTGCCCCACCGGCTGGCCACCTGGCTGTCCGCGACGCGAAAGACGCCCGGCGGAATGGCGCCGATGAGGTCCGGAATTGTCCGGCGGCTGAAGATCCCGTGCCGGAAATCGCTGAACACGACCGCGCGCGCGTCGGTCGCTTCGATCTGCCGGGCGATGGTCTCGAGCGTCCGGTCCGAGATGGTTCGATTGTCCACGGTGTCGACTTTCAGCAGCCGGTAGTCGCCGCACAGAAACGTGTTCTTGTGGGTGGTCGGGCGGGTACGGTCGGTGACCGGCTCGCACCGGACGTCGTGTTTGCGCAGTTCCGCCAAGACGAAGTCGGCGAGCGGGTCCTCCCCGAGCACCGTCGAGAAGATCACCCGGGCGCCGGCCGCGGCCAGATGCAGCGCCACGATCGCCGCGCCGCCAACGTAATCGATGCGGTTGTCCAGCCGCACGCTGGACGTCGGCGTCTTCAGCATCCCGCCGAGCAGCGTCGTATGCGAGAGGCTGTCCACGATCGTATCGCCCACGACGTGGACCGGCACGCCTTCGAACTTCGAGGCGGCCTCGCGGAGCCGGTCGAAGCTGACATCCTCGGCCTCCATGAGCGTCAACAGTTTCTCGACCGACAGATCCGGCGGGCCCGTTTCGATGATCGCCGAGGACGAGTACACGATGTCGCCGGGGGTGAAGAGGATGTCGCCGCCGTACCCCTGGACGACCTCCATCTCCTCCTTGGTCTTTGGATGCACGCCGCCGTCGACGTATTCGTAGCCCTTGGCGAAGAAATCCGGCTGTAGCGCCGCGAGCGTACGCAGCGGCGTGGGGTGGCCGTCGATGATGACGTAGTCGACCATCTCCAGCGCCGCGAGGTTGAACGCCCGAAGATCCTGCGGCACGAACGGCCGGTACGGGGTCTTCGTGATGTGGGCGTCGGATGTGATGCTGACAACAAGCACGTCGGCCTTGCTCTTCGCATACAGCAGGTGGCGGATGTGCCCGGGGTGCACCAGATCGAAGACCCCGTGGCACATCGCGACCGTCCGAGCCCGCGGCCGCGGCCCGATGAGACGAGAGAGTTCGTCGACCGTCTTGATCTTGTGGCGGTAGCCCCCGGCAAGCGTCTCTATCATGGCCGCGTCTCCGTTCCGAGGAATTCGAACCACGACCGCGTCGCGTGCGCGATCGACTCCGGATCCCACAGCGGCGCGTCGCGCCAGTACTCGATGTCGGCCATCATGCGCGCCACGCCCTGTTCGAACGGTACGCGCGGCCGCCAGCCCAAGTCGCCGGCGATCTTCGAAATGTCGGCCCACGTGACGTCCGGTTCCCCGGGACGTTTCGGCACGTGGACCACCGGACCGCCCAACAACTCGACCAGGCGGTTGACGGACTGCGGATCTCCGCCGCCGACGTTCCAGACCCGTCCGGCGTGAGGGCTCTCCGCGGCCATGAGGAAGGCCTCCGCGACGTCGCGCACGTACACGAAGTCGCGGCGCTGGGTGCCGTCGCCGACGACCGTAAACGGCCGTCCTTCGAGCTTCTGCTTGAAGAACACGCCGAAGACCGCGCCGTACGCGCCCGTCGTCCGGACCCGCGGGCCGTACGCGTTGAAGATGCGGATCGAATTCACCGGCAGGCGGTAGATCTTCGCCCAGTGCAGCGCCGCCTGCTCGCCGAGATGCTTCGACAGCGCGTAGGGGTGCAGAGGATTGATCGGGTGGTCCTCGCGCGTCGGCGTCGCGGCGAGACCATAGCACGACGAGGAGGCGGCGTAGACGACCTTGGAGACGCCGGCGTGCCGGGCGGCCTCGAGGACGCGCACGGTGCCCTGCACGTTGGTCTCGAGATACTCGGCGGGCCGTTCGATGGACGGCACGATGTCCCCGATTCCGGCGAAGTGAAAAACGTAGCACGCTTGCGCGAACAGCGAGCTCCCGGGCTGGAGCCGCCGCACATCCGTGTGTTCAACCTCCAGTTCGGCGCCGGGACCGTGGTGCCTGAGGTTATTCTCCCGGCCCCCGACCAGGTTGTCGATCACCCGGACGCGGAAGCCGTGTTCCAGCAGCAGATCCACCATATGGCTGCCGATGAAGCCGGCGCCGCCGGTGACCACCGCCACCGGCCTCTCCACCCCGTCCCGTCCGTTGCGGGCGCCAGTCATGCGGGATCCGACGTTTGTGCCAGCGCCGCAAACGCGCGCACGGTACGGCGCAGGCCTTCTTCGAAATCCACGAGCGGCCGGTAACCCAGCTCGAGACGCGCCGCCGTCAGATCGGCCAGGCTGTGCCGGATGTCGCCCGGGCGCGGCGCCGCGTGGACCACCCGCGGGGTACGGTCTATGACGCGGCCGAGCGCCTCGATCAGCGCGAGGACGGTAACGGCCCGCCCGCCGCTGATGTTGTACGTGTCACCGGCTCCGCGGGCGGCTTCCATCGCCAAGAAATTTGCCGCGACGACGTTGTCAACGTAGGTGAAGTCGCGCGATTGCTGGCCGTCCCCGTACACGACCACCGGGTCGCCGGCGCCGAGCGCGGCGATAAACCGCGGCACCACGGCGGCGTACGGGCTCGACGGATCGTGGCGCGGCCCGAACACGTTGAAGTAGCGCAGCGAGATCGTCGAGATGCCGTACAGCCTCGAGCAAACCGCGCAGGCGTGCTCGCCCGCCAGTTTGGACAACCCGTACGGCGAGATCGGCATCGGACGCTGCGTCTCCATGCTGGGCAGCTGCGGACTCTCGCCGTACACGGAGGACGAACTCGCGTAGATGACGCGGCGGACGCCGGCGTCCCGAGCGGCGAGGAGCAGCGTCATTGTCCCGATCGCGTTGTGCTCCAGCGCCCCGATCGGATCGGCGATCGAACGCGGAATCGAGCGCTGCGCGGCCAAGTGAAAGACGACCGACACCCCGTCGCAGGCCTCGGCACACGCGGCCGGATCGCGAACGTCGCCCCGCACGAATTCGCAGACGTCGCTGAGCGCGGCGCGCCGGCCGGGCCCGTCGCGCGCCGGCGGAGCGATCCCGAGCGCCTCGGCCAGAGACGCGAGCCCGCCGGCGCCCACGTTGTCGAGCACGCGCACCCGGAGGCCACGACGCACGGCCGCGGCGACGAGGTGGGATCCGATGAACCCGGCGCCGCCCGTCACCAGCACGGTCTCCATCGGCGGCCCCCCACGACGCTGGTTCACAGCATCCTGCTACGGGAGCGCGTAGAGCACGGTTTCGATGATCCCGCCGTCGTGCTGCCGGAGAAAGAGCCGGTACCCGGACCGGATCTCCTCGACGGTCTCCGGCACACGCCACAGGTCCGACGGCCGGTGATACGTGGCGATCAGCAGCGCCGGCGCCCAGCGGCGGATCGACGCCGCCGCCCCGACGAGCGCGTCGATCTCGGCGCCCTCGATGTTCATCTTGACCACGTCGACCGGGCCTCCCTGGAGGACGTCGTCCAGCGCCGCCACGGGCACCGGCGCGCCGCCCTGATCCACCAGCCGCGCACCGCGGCTGGCGTCGCTCATAAAATGCAGCACGCCGCCCTGCCGGTGCAGTCCCATCGGGAACGCCTGCACGCGCGACTCATCCGCGAAGTTCTCGGCCAGGCGCCGGAACGTCGCCGGGTCCGGTTCGAACGCCAAGACGCGGCCGAACCGGCCGCCGGCGCGGTCGATGAACGCGCGGATCGAGTCCCCGTCGAAGGCGCCCGCGTCGACGTATACGGTCCCAGGCCCGTACGTCAGCAGACCCGCCGCGAAATAGAGGCTCTCGTCCACCACGGCCCGGAGGAGTTCCGCGTCCAGCGTGAGCCGGAAACCGAGCACCGCGTCGAGGACGGCCCGCGACCCGTCATCGTACAGGCGCGCCGCGAGGGCCGCGTAGCGCGCGCGGTGCGCGAACAAATCCTCGAGCAGTCCGGCATAGAACATGTGCGGCGGGAACCGCTCCGGCCGGAGGACCTGCAGCGCGGCGAAGGGGGCGACGTTCGCGAACCCGAGCCGCCGCGGTCCGGCCGCGGCCCGCAGGACGCGGTGCGACGCGATAACGACGGGGATCGAACGATCCAGCGCGGCGAGGCCAGCCGTGGGGACGACCGCGGCGGACGCGATCCGCATGCCCTGCTTCGCCGGGTCGTCATCGGCGACGGCGCGTACCGCGATCGCGTGCTCCTCGCATAAGGCGGCCAGGCGCCGGCCCTCCCCGGCGGCGCCGACGATAGCGAGCTCCCGGAGCCGGCCCGGCGCCAGCGTGGGATGGCGTGCCGCGAGCGCGTCCCGCATGTCCGACACGGACGCGTACCGCTGAATGGCCGGCAACCACGTCATCGTCTCGTGCGCCGTCGACGCATCGGCGTTCATGCCGGCTACATCATCCGGTAGCGCTGGCCCGGCCGCGCAATGATGGCGTCGGGCCGTTCGCGCAACAGCCGCGTGACGAACCCCACCAGGTCGCGCGCCCGAAAACCTCTGCAGATCGTGTTGTCGATCCGGGCGAGGCGAAGCCGGCCGCCGGCGGCCAGCGCATCCTGTACTTGGAAATAGTCCCGCGGCAGAAAGAGATGACGGCGCAGGAACACCCGCGTGTCGCGCCCGTGCCGGTCCCGGCACGTGTACGTCTCGCGCTCCGCAGCTGGCCGCAGGTAGAGATCCGGCGCGACCATCTCCTCCACATGGTGAATCAGCGTGCAGCAGTCCATCGTGATGCCCATCATCACGACCCAGCCGTCGTACTCGACCAGAAGGCCGAAGGGGCTGCGGGCCGAGCACGGCGTCTCGTCGAGATGATGGAACCGCAGCAGGTCGTCGGCCAGGTCCCCGCGTGCCGCGGCGGAGTGCGTCGGATGGAGGCTGCGCCGCGTCGCGTGCTCCGTCCGGAACAGCTCGGTCAGGATCCCCACGTTGGACGGTGTCCGCAGCTCGTCGAACACCGGCGCCGCGGGCTTGACGTACCGCCACGACATCGTGGGGAGCATGAGCGTGCCGGGGCTCATGTAGTCCAGGAACGTGTCGAGCACCGCGCGGGCGTCGTGGCCCTCCTGGACCATCGTCTTGAAGGCGCTGTGCACCAGCAGGACGCCGTCCCGTGGAATGCCGAGCCGCTCGAGGGCGCGCCCGACGGCGGCGTCGTGCCGGCGCGGCCGGGCGTCACTTGTGGACAAGGAAGTTCCCGATCACGAGCGCGTCCAATCCACACCCGTAAAACGTCATGAGCGCGTCCCGGGGCGATTCGATGATGGGCTGGCCTTTCAAGTTGAAGCTCGTGTTGAGGATCACCGGGACGCCGGTCTCGTTCGCGTACCGCCGGATCATCTCGTAGTAGATCTCGTTGTCGGAGCTGCGCACGGTCTGGACCCTCGCCGTGCCGTCGACGTGGACGACGGCCGCGATCGTCGGCGCGCGCTCGGGGATCGCGTCGAGCGTGAAGGTCATGTACGGGAAATCGGGCCGTCCGTTGACGGCGAACCAGTCTCCCGCCGCCTCCTGCAGCAGCGACGGCGCGAACGGCCGGAACTCCTCGCGAAATTTGATGCGGGCGTTGACCCGGTCCCGCATCGCCTGTGACGCGCAACTCGCCACGATTGAGCGATTACCGAGCGCGCGCGCCCCGGCCTCGGACCGTCCCTGAAACCACCCGAGGATCTTCCCGTCGGCCAGCAGGCAGGCGCCGGTCGCGGCGGGATCCTCAAGTTCCTCGAAGCGGCAGCCGTTGGCCTCGAGCTCGTGGCGGATGTCCGCGTCCGAGTAGCAGGAGCCAAGGTACGCGTGCAGGAGCGGCCAGGGTGAGTCTCCGAGCATGACCGCGCCGAGATACGCGCACCCCAGCGCCAGGCCGCGGTCGGAGGAGACCGGCGAAACGTAGATGTGGTCGAACATGTCCGCGTAGAGCAGGCGCCGGTTGGCGGAGCAATTCAGCGCGAGCCCGCCGGCGTAGCAGAGATGACGGGTCGACGGCGCGTAGCCGCGCAGGTGCTCGGCGAGCCGCAGCACGCAGTCCTCGGTGACGGCCTGGGTGCTGCTTGCGACGTCGCGATGGAAATCGGTGATGGGCTCTTCGGGCCTGCGGTTCGGCACGCCCAGCACCTCCGCCAGTTTCGCAGCGTAGAGCGGCTCGAACGGGGACTTCACCGGCGGATCCGCCCGGACGAAGGACCAATCGAACTCCCAGCCGTGCGGGGCCGGGCGAATGATCGGGCTCAGATCGACCGACGGCCGGCCGTACGGTGCGAGCCCCATGACCTTGTACTCGTCCCCGTCGACGAACCCGAGGTAGTAGGTCATGAGCGTATAGAAATAGCCCAGCGAGCGCTCGGTGGGGATTTCCTCGAGGACCGTGATGCCGTCACCGCGCGTCGCGTGCGCCAGCATGGCGCAGTCGCCGTCCCCGGTCGCGTCGAGGGAGAGGCACAGCGCCTCGCGGTGGCCGGACCCGTAGAACGCCGACGCCAGGTGCGCCATGTGATGGTGCACGCGTTCGATCCGGGGCGACGATCCAAAATTGTGGCGCAGATAGTCCCGCCACACCTCGTCAAACCTCGGATAGGAGGCGCCCGGGGTGACCACGAGATCGATGGCCCGGAAGTCGATGTTCGCAATCTTCAGACACGCCCGGATGGAGTAATACGGAAGGTAGCCGTACGCCGATTTGTTGCGAAGGTACCGCTCTTCTTCGCAGGCGGCGATAATGCGCCCGTTGACGGCGAGGGCGGCCGCCGGCTCATGCTGCCCCACCGTCACGCCGCCGTGAAGCCCGAGGACGATCATGGACGGCGCGGCGTCACGACGCGACCTCCGCGAGCTCGGCGATCGCTTTCGCGTATTCCTCCTTGGTGGGTGACCGGTAGTGCCAGATGGGCAGGTGCTCCATGAAGGAGACCCCGCGCCCCTTGACCGTTTTGCCGACCAGCATGAACGGTTTCTCTCGGGGACGCGCCCGAACGGCCGCGTAGACGGCGGCCGCATCGTGGCCGTTCACCTCGACGCTCTCCCAGCCGAACGCGCGCAACTTGTCGGACACCGGGTAGAACGCGGGATGCGTCAGGCTCATGCGGTCGAGGCCTGAGATATCGTTGAGGTCCAAGAAGCCGACGAGGTTGCGGAGCCCAAGGTTCGCGGCCATCATCACCGCTTCCCAGGTCGAGCCCTCCATGAACTCGCCGTCGGACAGCAGCACGTAGATCGTGGCATCCGAGTGCTTGAGCGTCTCCGCGTAGCTCATGCCGACCGCCAGGCCCAGGCCGTGGCCGAGCGACCCGGTCGACGCCGCGATGCCCGGCACGCCGAAATCGGGATGCGCGCCCAGCCGGCCGTCGACGGTGCAGTACCGGTCGAGGTCCGCGGCGGTCAGCACGCCGAGCCGTTCCAGGATCACGTACTGAGCCATGCAGCCGTGGCCCTTCGACATCAAGAACACGTCCCGGAACGCGCCGGCATCGCCGGGCCCCGGCCGCATGAGCCCGGTGTAGATCACGTCGGCCATTTCCAGACACGAGAACGCCGGGGCGACGTGGAGCGCCGTGACCCGCTGCGAAATATCCAGTATCCGGCGCCGGTAGGCGAGACACCGCCGCCGGGAGGCGGCCGCGCTGAAAGCCCCGGTGACAACGCCGGCGGTGACCTCTGTCTTCATGCCCGCAGCCGATAGTCCATCGGCCAGTCCCGCAGCTGATCGATGTACTTGCGGCCCCACGCCACCATCTCGGCCAGTCCGTCCGTCCAGCCGATCTGCGGCTCCCACGCGACGTCGCGCTTGATCGCGCTGGAGTCCAGCCAGTACCGCGAGTCTTGTCCGAGGCGGTCCCCGGTCATCTCGCAGAGCTGGTCGAAGGGCATCCGAAGCGCTTCGGCGGTGAGTTCGACGACGCGGCGGATCGACGTGGGCTCCTTGGGGCCGGCGTTGTACACCGTGCCCACCGGCGCGCGCTCCGCCACCAGGTGAATGGCGCGGGCGAGATCCCGCGCGTGGATGTACGACTTTTCCGCCCGGCCGCCGCCGTGCAGCGGGAGCCGCCGGCCGGTGAGCCCGCAGACGACGGCCTTCGGGATCACGCGGTGCAGGAGCTGCCCGGGACAATAGGCGTTGGACGGCCGGATGATGTTCATCGGGAACTTTAGCACGCGGTGGATGGCGATCAGGTGCAGGTCGAACGCCGCCTTGGACACCGCGTACGGGCTCGTGGGCTTGATGGGCGTCTCCTCGCGGGCGGCGAAGTCCACGGAGCCGTAGAGTTCGGACGTCCCGATCTGGATAAACCGCCGCAGATAGTCGCGCGCCATCAGCTCTTCCGTCAAGTGCGAGAGCGCCATCGTGTTGGTCTCGTAAAAACGCCAGGACTTCTTCCAGGAGACCGCGCCCTCGCCTTGAGCAGCGTAGTTGACGATGACGTCGGGACGCTCGCGATCGAGCACCTCCAAGACCGAATCCATGTCGTAATTGAGATGGTAGGCGTGGTACTCATATCGCGGCTGGCGGTCGATGTTGAGCGAGAACGGCTCGGGCCGCAGGGGGTTCCGCCCGATGCCGATGACCTTGCGCGACTCGGCATGGTTGAGCAGATAGAACGCGGTGTGCACGCCGAACGACCCGCCGGCGCCGAGGATGGCGTATGTTTTCAGCTCCGTCATGCGACGGCGAGCGCCTTCATGCGCCGGACGTTGACGTACCGGTCGTCGTCGAGGCTGTCCGGCAGCCGGCCGGCCCTGAATGCCCGGCACACGTCGCGGACGGCGTCTTCCACGGTTCGCTTCGGCGCGTACCCGAGCACGCGGCGAATCTTGTCGGAATTGATGTGATACGTGCGGGGGTCATCGGACGGGGTCGTTTCAATCCTGATGTCCGGCCGGTCGGGATATTCCTGCCCCACGACGTCGCGAACGATCTCCGTGATACGGGCGATCGTGAGGTTCTGATACCCGATGTTGAAGGTCTCCCCCGCGATCTTCTCCGCGGGCGCCTCGATCATCAGCTGGTACGCCTCCGCCATATCCTGGATGTGGAGGTTGGGCCGGACCTGGGAGCCTCCGAACACCGTGATCACGCCCCGGTTGACCGCGTGGTTCGTGAGGATGTTGACCGACAGATCGAACCGCATGCGCGGACTGTACCCGCACACCGTCGCGGGCCTGATCGTCACGCAGGTGAACCCGGAGGCCTGGTGCCTGAAGAGCAGCGGTTCGCACAGTCCCTTGTATTTGTTGTAGAGCGTCAGCGGGACGAGCGGGTGCTCTTCGGTCACGTCGGGCGCGTCCGACACCCCGTACACCGAACTCGACGAGCAGTAGACGAACCGCTTGACCTCGGCGTCCCGCGCGGCGACGACCATCGGTTCGAAGCATTCGAAATTGATCGTACGGCTGAACCGCTCGTCGAGCTCAAAACTCGGATCGTTGGAGATGCAGGCGAGATGCAGCACGACGTCCATGCCGCGGAACGCCCGGCCCAGGCGTTCGGTGTCGCGGATGTCGCCCTCGATCACGTTTAATCGCGGATGGCGCGGGAGTCCGTCGCGGCCGAAGTACAGGACATCGTACACGGTCACCGCGTAGCCGCATGACAGCAGATGCGGAACGAGCACACAGCCGACGTAGCCGGCCCCGCCCGTGATGAGCACGTTCTGCATGCGTGAAATCACCGCCAATCGGGTCTCGTGCGCCGCCGGAGCGCCGGCGTCGCGCCTACGCCGGTTCGGTTACGGCGTCCGTCGTGATCGAATAGCCCGCCGCCACCGCATCGCGCTGGAACATCTTGACCGTCTCGAGCGAGTAGTCGTCGAGGTCGCGTCCGACCAGCTCCAGTTTGGCCAGCACGTCGTGCGTCACCGTGATGATGTGGCAACCGATCTCATCGGCCTGGAAGACGTTCAGCAGCTCGCGCGGGCTCGCCCAGAGCAGCTCGGCCTTCGGCCGGGGCGCGATGACAGCGAGGGCCTCCCGCATCAGGGGGACCGGATCCACCCCGGTGTCGGCCACGCGCCCGGCGAACACCGAGACGATCGCCGGGGTCTCGCGCGCCAGGCACGCCGTCACCCGGCGGACCTGGTCGACCGTGAGGACCGCCGTCACGTTGAGCGCGATGCCCTCGCGCGCCAGATCCGTGATCACGGAGCCGGTGAACTCGCCGGCCGTGTTCGTGACCGGGATTTTCACGAAGACGTTGGGGCCCCACGACGCGATCGTCCGGGCCTGCCGCAGCATCGCCGGAAAGTCGTCGGCGAACACTTCGAACGAGACGGGCCGGTCGGGCACGGCGGCGAGGACGGTTCGTGCGAACGATTCGTAGTCGTCGACGCCGGCCTTTCTCATCAACGTCGGGTTGGTGGTGAAGCCTTTGATGAGGGGATTGCCGTAGAGGCGCATGATCCCCGCGAGATCGGCCCCGTCGGCAAAGATCTTGACGCGGAGACCTCGCAAGCGCTCCATATCCCGCCCCCCGGCCTCCAGGATCGGGTGCGACTACTGTGGGCCCGCGCTGACCGCCAGGATCCAGTCGACCGCGGCGGGCAGAGAATCCGTCACGAAATCGGGCGCCACCGGCTTCGGCTCATGGTAGCCTCGGTCGATGAAGACCGTTCGGCAGCCCGCACGGCGGCCCGCCTCCACGTCTTTCCATCGGTCTCCCACTATGACGCTCGAGGAAAGATCAATATCGAGGCGGCGTGCCGCGGCCACTAGCAGTCCAGGTTTCGGCTTTCGGCACCCGCAATCCTCCCAATCCGAGTGAGGACACATCTCGATCGCATGGACGGGCAGCCATTCGCGGAGTTTCCTATGCATCGCTTCTACAGCAGCGATATCCACAAGACCAAGCGCAATATCGGGCTGGTTGGTCGCCACGACGATCAAAAATCCGGCCGCGCGGAGGGCTCGGACGGCGTCCCGAACACCGGCCAACAGACGAAAATCCTCCAACTGCCGGGGCGCGTATGCCTTGCCGTGTCGTACCGCCGTGGCCGTCAGGACGCCATCGCGATCAAGAAATACGGCCTGTCGCATCTCGCCCTCGGGGCAACTCAGGTCGCCCCGCATTTGCCCGTGTTGATGGATGCCGGCGACGCAGCACGTACCGTGCCGCCCAGTTCTTGATCAAACGACTTGTGGCATCCCGGTATCTCTTGTCCCGCAGCACAGCCACGATTGTCCATAGAGGATTCATGACCCCGAGTGCCGGGGAGACCCAGTCACGCTCGTCGTTCGGTCGCGACCGGCCCTGCGTCCACCCGGCTCTCTCTTTCACCCGCTGCCACAGATACCGCCGGTACCGCCAACCCCAAAATGCCACCACAATCGGCCGGCCGAACCACCGCCGGACAAGCCAGCCCTGCACGATGCCCCACGCCGCCCGCCGGTATCGTCTGTCCCGCACGATTACTGCCACGGTCCATAACGGGTTCATCAAACCCATCGTCGGTGAGACCCAGTCCCGCGCGTCGCCCAGTCGCGACCGGCCTCGCGTCCACCCCGATCTCTCTTTCACCCGCTGCCACAGATACCGCCGGTATCGCCAACCCCAGAAAGCCAGGAACATCGGCGCGAGGGTCTTACGTTGAGATAGCCATCCGCGGATAAGTCCCAACGCGGCTCGCCGATGCGGTTGATCGCGCGCGATGACTGCCATGGTCCACAACGGGTTCATCAACCCTAACGTCGGTGTTATCCAGTCCCGCGCGTCGTCGAGCCGCGAGCGACCCTTCGACCACCCTATTTTCTCCTTCGCTCGCTGCCAAAGAAAGCGGCGATACCGGTAACACCACAGGATGTTGCGCAGCGCCGAATTCGACATGACGATGCGTGCCGTCAACCCGGGAGCGAGAAGCGCGGCTGTCACCTCGATGGCTCGCTGCTTGAGCCCGGGGGCCGCATAGACATCAGCAACCATCCTGGCCGCTCGCTGCTGGGTCCGCGTCCAGGCTGGCGATACGTCGGTGGCGTGGAAGCACACCGGAGTCGGAAAGACCTCCCGCTTCAGCGGATCCATGACCTCGCTGTCCTTCAACTTGCGAACCAGCTGAGTCTTATACCAGTTGATGAGCCAGGCCGGCCGCTTCCCGAATTCGGGACGTAGGTCGAAATGCAAATCCGCTTCTTTAGTGAAACTCACGTACGCCACTTCATCGCTATCGGTGACGATGTATATGTCATTCGCGTTCGGGAAATTCCGATAGACGTAATCGCCGTCCAGCGTCCAATTCTCGAACGTCGAAATGTCGTGTTTCGCGAGCGCCGCGTAGTCCATCACCAACGGCGCCCAACTGAAGGTGTGGAAGATCAGTCCGTCTCCTCCCGGGACCTGCCAGTACGGCGAAATGGGTGATTCCGCAAACCAGGGGGCATCAAAATCGTACCGGCGCGTTTCCGAATGAAGGTGCCGCAGCACGACGCGCATCAGATCCCTCGGCCCGATCACGAGAGGCTGTCCAGGCACGAGATATCCGCGGTGCTGTAGTTCCGGGATTGCGCCTTCGTACTGAAACCGAACGGCGATGGCAAAGACCACCTTTTTGCCCGTCTCCACCAACCGTTCGAGTGCAGCAATCGAGCCGTCGGCGAACATGGCGTCGGGAGTAAGATACATCCCGTACGCGCGATCTCGGAACGCTCGGGTCGCCAACATGGCCTGACCACGCGACATCACGCTCATTTTGCGGTCGTGGCGGTGCGCGTCCGATTCTACCTCGAGCGGCAACCACACAGGCTCGGCGTAGGCCTTGAGTCGAGTCAGCAACGGATGGCTCTGTAAGGCTTGCCAATCCTCGGCCGTCGTAGAGATTAGCACCTTGCTTCCGCGGGCCGGGTCCAGGGCGGGAATGTTTCCGGGAGCCAACAACGACGCGAGAAGGAGGTCGGTAAAGTAGGCCCGGTACACCGGCCCCCAGAATACAACCGTGAAATAAAAGGGGCGCAGCGCCGTGCCGGCAACCGGCGCCTCCAGGTCGCCGACAGCGCCGACGCGGGGGCCCATCTCTACGCGTGATCGCCGGGGCGGCGGATCCAACTACGGGCCCCCAGCCACTGCTTCCGCCAGCGAAGGCTGCGGCTGTTCCGGCGGGGTCTCACGCATTTTGCGATACACTTCACTTACCTCATGGAGGTCGCCCAGCATCACGACGCGCCCGCTGTCGAGGAGCAGCGCTTTGGTGCACATCGACTGGATGATGGCGTCCGAGTGAGAGGCCAACACAAGGATGTTTGCACGCGCAAGCAACGCATCAACTCGCTTGGCCGCTCGCTCCGCGAACCGCGCGTCGCCGGCGCCGATTCCCTCGTCGAGCAGCAGTATCTCGGGATCAATGGCGGTGGCAACAGCGAAACATAGCCGGGAGAGCATGCCCGAGGAGTAGGTCCTGACCGGCAGCGACAGGTAATCGCCAAGTTCGGAGAATGCCGCGATGTCGTCGATCTTGACGCGAATCTCGTCCCGGTGCATACCAAGAAATAGACCGCACGTGATGATGTTCTCGTATCCCGTATCATCCATGTCGAGGCCGGGGGCAATGTTGAACAGCGGCGAAACGCGGCCCTCGATCGCAACGCGGCCCGCGACCGGCTGATAGACGCCAGCGAGAACCCGCAGCAGCGTGGATTTACCGGCGCCGTTGTACCCAAGGATTCCGACGCGATCGCCGTGATCGATTCTAAGCGAGACGTTCTCGAGGGCGCGGATGGTCACGCGATTGTGGCGGCCCTCACGCCGGATCAATCCTCCAACGCGCGCCGCCAGTTCCTTACGGAACATCTTTTGCGACCCGTAGACCGGAAAGCTAACCGTGACGTTCTCAACCGCAACGGACGCCATAGAAAGATCGCTCCTACATCCAATACGCCAGCCGCCGGCGAAAACGGCTGTAGGTCCACAGAGTGACGGCCCAGCCGACAACCGTGGCCAGTAGCACAAATTCGTACGTCAAACGGGACGGGAGCTTTCCGAGGAGAGGCGATCGGATCACATCGACGTAATGAAAGAGCGGGTTGCCGTTGGCAAAGTACTTTGTCATTTTCGGACCCAACTGTTCGGGCGTAAAGAAGATTGGCGTTACGAACATGGAGATCTGGAGAATGCTCATCACAACCTGTTGGACGTCCCGGTAGCGCGTGCATACCATCCCCAGCATCATGGCGAACCAGATGCCGTTGATCCAGACCAAGAGTATGCCCGGAATTGTGAGAAACATCGCCACTTTGGGGTGAAGCCCCGCGAATATAGCGACGCCGATGAAAATCACGAAGTTGTGAAAGAACACGATCAGATTCCGCCAGACGACCGTGCAGGCCAGGAGCGAGTATGGGAAACGCAGTTGCTTGATGAGGCTCTCCCCAGACAGAAACGTCTGGCAGCCCTCGCTGATGACCGCGGCGACCAGGTTCCAGGCGAGCAAGCCGGTGGTAAGAAACGGCAGGTAAACCTTAGGGTCTTGATGCCAAAGATTCGCCCAGACGAGACCCAGTGCGAGCATAAAGATGCCAAGGCTTAACGTATTCCAGAATGGGCCAATCGCGGTTCGGCGGTAGCGCCGCTTAATCTCTTGCCAGCCCAGCCGCCCCCACATCCGCCAGTCGGACAGCCCTGTGATAATATCCAGCGCCGCGATATCGTACTGGGCAGCCGCCGCGACGTATCTTACGGTTGTTCGTCCCGCGCTCGGATGTTGCACTTCCGTCCGCTCCGATATCATTGGCCTGCAATGTACGATAACGCTTCGAGGCTCTCCTCCGCCCGAGGCGGTGTCACGATCGAAGACCGTGCACAGGGGAAATGACATTGGCGCATGACGTGACCGAATCGATCCGAATTGCCCGCGTGATCACCCGTCTTAATATCGGCGGACCTTCCCGCCATGTGATGACTCTGACGAGTGCGCTGAACGACGGCCGTTTCCGAAGCCGATTGATTTGCGGTATTCCAACGCCGAACGAGGGCGATTTGACCGCCGAAGCCAGAGCCGGCGGCTATCCCCTTGTCCAGATCCGGGCCCTGCGGAACGACGCCGGATTGATCGCCGCGCTCGCGACCATGCAGACATTGTACCGCGAATTCCGAACGATGCGACCCCACATCGTGCACCTCCATCAGTTCAAAGCACGGTTCTTGGGCGCGCTTGCCGCGCGCGCGGCAGGCGTCCCCCATGTCGTGCAGACGTATCACGGCACTTTGCTGCAAGGATACTTTCTCCCGCCACTCGCGACGGCGGTTACGCTCTTGGAGCGGCTTCTGGGACGCTGGCTAGTGCATCATACCATCGCCATCAGTCCGGAGGTTTGCCGGCAACTAGTCGAGCGCGGGATGGTAGATCCCCACCGTATCACAGTCATTCGCTTGGGGTTGTCACTGACTCCCCTTCTTACGCCGCCTGAATCGGGTGACGCCTTCCGGCGCGAGATCGACATTCCGACGGACGCACTGCTCATTGGATTCGTCGGCCGGCTGGCGCCCATCAAGGGCGCCGATCTTTTTCTGGAGGCCGCCGAGGAGTTGATCCGTACGATGGAGCGCCCGGTATATGCCGTGATCGTCGGCGATGGACCAGAGCGGCAGCACCTGGAAGCGCAGGCACGGCGGGCTGCGATCGACAGTCGAATCATTTTTACCGGGTGGCGGCGAGATCTTCGGGCGGTCTACTGGGGCATCGATGTGCTGGCCGTGACGTCTCGAAGCGAAGGAACGCCGGTCGTTGCCATGGAGGCGATGGCCGCGCGGCGCGCGGTTGTGGCGACTCGTGTGGGTGGAATTCCGGACATCATTCAGGACGGACGCACCGGTTTGCTCATCGAACCCGGCAACCCGCAGCGGCTCGCGGCGGCTCTTCAGCAAGTACTGGAGGATGTGGCGCTGCGGCAGAGGCTGGGGTTGGCCGCGCAGCAGTCGGTTTATCCGGCCTACGACGAGACAACGCTGTGCAGGGCGATGCGGGAATATTACGCACGGCTACTCGAAGGGTGATGCATGGCGACGGCGCCACCGGTGCCACGGTCTGACAAGCAGCGCGCGAAGCACTCCTTGGCGCACGATCATGTCTTTCACGAGTCCGACCGCCGCGTCTCTTTGTCGTTTGTCTCGCAACACCATCTTTAGCGTCCAGAGGGGATTCATCAGCCCCAACGCCGGCGAGACCCAGTCGCGGCCGTCATCCAGCCGTGCCCCGCCCTTCACGATGCCCAGCCGCTCCTTGGCCTTGTGCCACAGATACCGCCGGCACTGCAAGCACCAGTGCACCCGGCCCGGCAGAGTCCAGGGTCCCACACGGGCCACGAGTTGCCGCGCATTTGCTTGCGAAAGCGCATTCCGAGTGCGTCTGAAAGCACCCCAGTCTGCGGCGCCGTCCGTCCATTTCACCCCTCGCCGGTCCAGGACAACCTCCGCCATCATACGCGCGTAGGCCCGGTGCCCGCGCGCGCTCCACTTTTCCACCATCTGAGGGAATTGGTACCAGGAGCGCAACTCCTCGTCTGTGGTGCCGGCGGGAATGCGCCCGCGCATGTCGAGGACTCTGATGTGGGGCGCCTGCGCCACCATCGCGTCCGTGAACTCGAAAGGCTGGTTCAACTCGTAGTAATGGAAATTGTGGGTGATGACAAGATTGGGTACGGTTTCGGCCAGCCACCCGAAGTGGACGATGCCGAACTCGATCATCCGCGGGCGATCCAGCCTCGGGTCACTCATCGGGGCTTGAACGTCGAAATCCCGTACCCGACTGACATCGATATTTACCGGCTTTCCGGTCAACATGCGAAGGGTCAAGGCTCCGAACCGAGGCATCACCCCCTCGACCATGTCATCGACGACCTGACGCTGGAGCATCCGGACGCGCCGCGCGTCCTTGACGAAGCTCCGGGATGCCTGGAACCCGTACGGACGGGCCGGAATCACCTTCGGATGACGAAAGGATGTGGCCATAAAGCCTTGGACAATCGCCGGCGCCGCGGCTGCGACATCATCTAGGCCGGGGCCAACTCGATACTCAACGAGGACATTCGCGACCGGATGACCCTGATACCGCAGTGGCGCCCCAACGAGCGGGCGGTAAAAGTCGGTCTCGACATAGTTGACAATGGTGAGATCGGGGGAGAACTTATGTCCTTCGTTCTGCCACGCCTTGACGTAGTGCTCGGGGCCCGCGTCCGGCCATGCCAGATTAAACACCCGATACCGTACTGACGTGTCCCGTCGGTTCAGCTCCTCTTCTAGCAAATCCGGCCAGCTCTGGTCTGACACCGACGACGCGCTCTGCTCACCGCCAATAATGACAATGCGGAACTCTCCCGCCTCTCGCTCATAGCTGTAGTCGCGATGGGAGATGAAGCCGAGATTGTTGGTCCGTATATCAGCGGCCGCGATGCACTCCGCATCATAACCGTACATCCGATATGCCAATGTCGTATTGGGACATCGCTGGGTGGCATTGTATGGGTCGCCCGTACTCAATGCGCCGGAATGCAAGATCACCGGCCAGAGTGCGCTGTTACTCTTGTTGGCGTCCCGAACGTACCTCCGCAGCCACCATTCCAATGCTATCACGGCCGCCGCGGCGCACGCGGCGTCAATAAGAGCCCTTACCAAGGGGACGGCCGGAACTCGTGAGTGAACGGCCGGTGCAGTTGACACATTATTCCAACTCCGTTTCGCGCGCTTCTCGGCGCGGGTATTTACACTTCACATTAAAAATATGGTCGTTCGCACCGATCGTCAATTCCCCCCTCTCGATCCTGCTACGACCGTAATTCCCGACCAGTGCGCGTGCCTACTCAATTGTCGATTACGATTTCGAGACCATCAAAAGCCTGCCGCCGCCGTCGGGCGCGCAAGACGAAGCGTCCCAAAAGTGTGGAGCGAACCTGCGGAAAGGGCGATCACGTACGCGGCCGGGACATGATCATGCCAAAGAAAAAACTAAACAAAATGGCGCCTTCCTCGGTCACGACAGCAGGATGCAGCACATTCAGCACCGCCAGCGCGGTGAGACCGGTCACCGCGATCTTGAATCGCGGCCACGGGCGGGAACCGGCGATCTCGCGCAGCCGCTGAAACCCGGTGACCAACGGCATGACCACGATCCACGTGTACAACGCAAGCCCCACCACCCCGGTCTTGACCAGCAAGAATCCATATCCCGTCGACATATACCGCCACGGGCCGCCCGGACCATTGTCGGGCGGCGCGGTGGCGGTGACGCCTCCGAGTCCGACGCCGAAGAGTGGATCGTGAAGAAACCGTGGAATCCCACTCTGAAATTCGGAAATTCGCTGAAGCATCGAGCCGTCCGTCGCAGCCCGAGACCAATGTCCCATCATCTGCTTTATTGGAGCGACGATCCAGGACGGGCCGGGGAGAACACCTGCGCCATAGCCGTACACGGCGGTGAGGACCACCGCGAGGAGCGCCGCGCGGAGCGCGACCGCCCCGCCGGACGGAACAAACGTCAGCACGAGAACCGACAGGCCCAATGCGAGGCCCTCCGCCGTGCGCTCCTGCATCGCGATGATGTACCAAATGAGGACGGGCAGCGCGGCGGCCCACGCGAGCCGCGCCACCGGCGTCTCGTCGGCGAGCGCGCCGCCGAGCGCCACGGTGAACGCCACGACCGGCACCGACCACTCCAAGTACCGGGCGACGAACGGCGCCACCGGCCGGTTGCCGGGCAGCTCGATGACGCCGGACAACTGCAAAAAGACGGCCACGGCCGCAACACACGTGAAGAAAACATATACGCCCGCCAGTCGCCGAAAATCATTGCCGCGGAATCCCGCACAAGTGTACGCTAGCGCGAGCAGGTAGAAGGACAAGGGCCGGAGTTCCCGCACGGCGAGAAACGTTCCGCCGGGATCACGCAGGCCAGCGACAAATGGAACGGCCATATACGCCACGAATGCCCCCACCCACAGAAGTTCACGTCGTCCCTGATAAACCGCGCGCACGATGAGCGGCGCCGCCGTCAGCACCGCGGCGGCGGCGAGCGCATCCTCTAGGTTGATCTTCGCGCCCTGAAGGCTCAGCAACGGATACACGCGTAGCGTATATCCTGGTACCATCGCCGCGACGGCGGTGATCGCGTAGAGGAAACAGCGGGGTATGGCCGCGGCGGCGCTTCGCCACTGTGGGTGAATCGCCGGGTGCTCAGCGGGGTCGATCGTGGAGTGTAGCACTGCCGCGGGCGTTACGGTCTCCGTCGTGGGTCGATACCGAAACGTCGAACCCGCCGTTACTACGGTGCACGGCCGGTCGAACCCTTTCGGAGGGACTCAGGCCGGTGTCACGAATGTAAGAGGCGTTCCACACGACCGGGGCGGAGGCCGTCGACTACCCGCCAACAATGCCATCCCACAGCGAGTCCGCATGACGCTGGAGCACTTGGCGAAAGCGGGCGCCGCACTGTCTGCGTCCATCACCTCCAAGACGGCGACCGTAGGGATCATCGGTCTCGGCTACGTCGGACTGCCGCTCGCGGTCGAATTCGCGCGCGCCGGCTTTCCGGTCGTCGGCATCGATGTCGACCGCACCCGCGTCCACGATCTCAACGCGGGCCGGTCCTATATTCCCGACGTCCCAACTGAGACGGTAGCGGACCTGGTCGCACGGGGCCGGCTGCGGGCGGCGTTCGACTTCGACATCCTCCGCGAGATCGACGCGGTCATCATCTGCGTCCAAACTCCGCTCACGTCGACGAAAGAACCCGATCTGACCTACGTCACCGCCTCGCTGCAGGAAGTGCGGCGGTATCTGCATCCGGGCCAGTTAGTCGTCCTGCAAAGCACGACCTATCCGGGCACAACCGAGGAAGTCGCCCTACCGCTTCTGGCCGGATCTGGTCTCACGGTCGGAAGAGACTTCTTTCTCGCCTTTTCGCCGGAGCGCGTGGACCCCGGCAACACGCGGTACGCCACGCGGGACATTCCGAAGGTGGTCGGTGGCATTACGCCGGTGTGCGGGCTCCTCGGTCAGGCGCTCCTCGAACATGTCGTTCCGAATGTGCACCGAGTGTCCTCCGCACGAGCCGCCGAAACCACCAAACTCCTTGAGAACGTCTATCGAAGCGTCAACATCGCGTTGGCCAACGAACTGGCGATACTGTGCCGGCGCATGGACGTCAATATCTGGGAAGTCATCGACGCGGCGGCGACCAAACCGTTCGGCTTCGCAGCGTTCTACCCCGGACCCGGCGTGGGCGGTCACTGTATTCCGGTGGATCCGCACTACCTTACGTGGAAGGCACGAGCGTACGAATTCAACACCCGCCTGACCGCCGCCGCGACGGAAGTCAACGAAGAGATGCCGCGTCACGTTGCGGAGATGGTGCGGGACACCGTCAACATGCGGCTCCGGAAGAGCATCGCGGGCGCGCGCATTCTCGCGCTCGGCGTGGCCTATAAGACGGGCGTCCCGGACCCGCGGGAGTCGCCAGCCGTCAAGGTACTTGCGTTGCTGGCGAACTGGGGCGCGTCTGTTGCGTACCACGACGCGATGGTCCCCCGCGTGCTGGTGGACGGCCGCGAGTACGAATCTGTCCCCCTCAGCGCCGACGCGCTCAAGGGTGCCGACTGCGTCGTGATTCTGACCGAGCACCGAGGGATCGACTACGGGTGGGTGGTCGAGCACGCGAAGTGCATCTTCGACACCCGCAACGCCACGCGGAGCGTCCCTGATCCCGACCGTAAGGTTGCACGACTGTAGTTCCGGCGCCGGCCCGTGAGCGCGGCACGAATCATCGCCGAGCCGTTTGCGTATAGCCTAGTGGGCGCGGTCCTCTTGACGGGTGGCCTGCGCGCTTTTCTCCTGTACGTCGGGCTGATCGATCGTCCCACCGCCGACCGCTGGCACCGGCGGCCCGTCGCGCGCCCCGGGGGCCCGGCCATCGTTGCCGTGGTGCTGGCAGGCATCGCGCTCTTCTTCCCCGGCCCCATGAGCGGCACGATGCGGGGATGGCTCGCCGGCGGCGTCTTCATTTTCATCGTCGGCCTAGTCGACGATTTGACGGCCGGCCTGCAGAGCCCGCTCAAGCTGACGCTCCTGATCATCGGCGCGGCGATTCCCGTGTTGTTCGGCGTGACCGTGAAGGCACTGCCGCCCGTGCTCGGCACGCCGATTGCGATGTTGTGGATCCTCGGACTCACCAATGCCGTCAATTGGCTCGACAACATGGACGGCCTCGCCGCCGGCGTCAGCGCGATTGCGGCCGGCACCTTGGTGGTCCTGTCATTCGCTTTTCACGACGGGGCTACGGCGGTGACCGCGTCGCTCGTCGCAGGCGCCTGCGTCGGGTTCCTGTTCTTCAATTTCAGCCCGGCGAGCATTTTCATGGGCGATTCGGCGAGCGGATTTTTGGGGCTCACACTCGCCGTCCTAGCCCTCTCCGGTCCGGCCGGGCATGTGTCCGGGCTCTTCCTGGCGCTCGTCGTCCCCGTCCTGATTCTCAGTATTCCGATTTTCGATACCGCCGTGGTGACGATATCACGGGTGTGGAGCGGACGGCCGCTATTTCAGGGCGGCACAGACCATCCCTCGCACCGCCTGGTAGTCCTTGGGCTGACCGAACGGCAGACCGTCCTGCTGCTGTGGGCCTTGAGCGCGTTGTCGGCTTCCGCCGCCGTGCTGGCGTCACGGCTCGGTCCGGCGGCCGGCCTCGTGTTTGCCGGCGTGTTCGTCTGCGTCTTTACCGCGCTGGGATTAACAGTGGCCAGGGTCCGCGTCTACGAGGTGGCGGCGCTCCCCCTCGGAACCGCCCGGGTCGTGTTGGCCCAGATGCTTCACAAGCGTTCGCTGCTCGCGATCGTGCTCGACTTCATTTTGATCTGCGTGGCTTACATCAGCGCGGCACTGCTGCGTTTCGAAGGGACCATCCCCGCCGCCTACGTTCCGATTGTCGTCCAATCGCTGCCGGTCGTCCTCGCCGTCAAACTGACCCTGTTCTACCGTATGGGTCTGTACCGTACGAAGTGGCGCTACGTCGGCCTGCTCGATCTCCTCACATTCCTGCGTGCGTCGCTGCTAGCCTCGCTCGTTTGCGTCGGGGTGCTCTTTCTCGTCGCGGGGCTCAGAGGCTTTTCCCGCGCCGTCCTCGTGCTCGATTGGATCCTCACGTTCGGCCTGCTGGGCGGAATGCGGCTCTCGCTGCGAGTTCTCGAGGAGTACTTTATCAGTCTGCGAACACGGGGAAAGCGCGTTCTAATTTTCGGCGCCGGCCGGGGCGGCGTGCTTCTGCTTCACGAACTGCGGAGCAACCCGTCGCTCGCCTGCAGCCCAGTCGGCTTCGTGGACGATGATGCCTTCAAGCAGGGCGACATCGTACGGGGACTGCCAGTGCTCGGCACCGGCCGGGACATCCCCGCCCTGGCCGCTGAGCACCGGATCCAAGAGGTCCTGGTTGCGGTGCCGTCGCTGAGCACGGAGGCGGTCGACCGGATTGCCCTCATGTGCGGCGAGGCCGGGATCTCGTGGCGCGTCGTGCGTCCTCTGCTCGAACCGGCGCCGCAGGACGTATAATGGCGCCATGTGCGCCGGCGCGCGAGGCGTGAGCCCGGCCGGCCCGGTATGACGCGGCCGGACAACCAGTCTGCACCCTGGGAAGGCCGCCACCTTCCGGGCGCGGCGTACCGGTGGGGGGTCGTATGCGCGACGGTGCTGGGCGCCGTCCTTCGTGTCGCGCATATCGCCCGTCCATTCAATCGCCTCATGGCATGGAACGAAGGACACTATGCGATGACGGCGCTTAATTTCGACCGGTACGGGCTTTGGGCGCCGCACAACGAACTCGGCTTGGACCGCACGTTTTCGCCGGCGGGGCCGTGGCTCATGTGGGCGTCCATGAAGCTGTTTGGGACCTCGGAGGCCGCGGCGCGGCTGCCGATTGTGCTTGCCGGGATCGCGACGATTCCTCTCGTCGCGGCCCTCGCCCGGCGCCTCGCGCGCAGTGAGCAGATCGCCCTGACGGCGGCCGCGTTCGTCGCTGTCGCGCCGGGACTCGTCTACTTCTCACAAAACGTGCAGCTGGACACACTCAGCATTTGCTGGGCGCTGGCGGCGGCCGTCTTCATGCTGCGGTACCGCGATATCGCGCATCGTTGGGATGAGGTGTGGGCCGGTGTGTGCCTGGCGACGGCGGTGTGGTTCAAGTTTACGACCCTGCTCCTTTACCCGGCGTTTCTCGTCCTGTGGTGGCCGACCCGCCCCGCGCGGACGGCCGTAGCGGCGCTTGCGGCGGGGGCCTTCGCCGCGGTGACGGCACTCCCCAGTCTCCTCTGGGTTGCGGCGGGCTGGCTGACGTTTCGGACTTCGTCGGGATTTACGAAGCGTTTTTTCTTCCGCGACTGGGACCTCCGCGGCATCGCGAAGGCATTGTCCGAGATCCCGCTCGCCGTGGAGGCGCATCTTTTCATTGTGATCTTTCTGCTGCTGCTCTTCGGGATCGCGGCCGCGGTGCGCTGGCCCGCAAGGTTCCGCGCGGTGTGGGTATGGTGCGCGCCGTGGATCGTGCTGTACATCTTCGCGCCGTGGGACAGCCTGGTGAATCGCTACTATGATCTTCCGGCCACGTATCTTCTCACCATTGTGGCCGCCGCGGGCTTGTGGACGTGGACCGTGCGCAGGCATCGGGACGCGGCGGTCACGGGGAGTGCTCGACCGCACGCACCGGGCGCAGCCGATCCGGTGGACCGAGAACGGCCCGGCCCGGAGTTGCCGCGCGCCCTGCTCGCGGGCCTCGTGGTCGTCGTCGGACTGACCGCCGCCTACGACGCGTGGGACCCGATGACCGACCGGATCGCGCGGGCCTCGATGGCCCACGTACCGCCGATCGATCCGTCCCCCTTCTACTCCGCGAAGATCGTGGCCGCGCTTCCGCGCGGCAGGACGATCGCGGATACGCCGCAGACGATGTTCTATGCGGGAGGCGACCCCGCGTGGATCGACATCACGGGCGGCGATGTGCGGTGGAAGATCGACGCCGAAGAGTTCGACTACGTCATTCTCAACGACTACGGACACGGGCAGGAGCCGTATTATGTCATCGACGCGACCCTTCGCGCGCAGTTGGCCCGGCATCACTACGTTCAAATTGCGCCCACCGCGTGGGCGCATGTGCGGACCCGCATCGCCGATCTGGGCGGCTACCGCGATTCCGGCGTCCCGTACTGGTCGCCGGCTGGGGCCGGCCGGCGTGTCGCGATGACCGCGTGGCGCTGAGCCGGCCGCTGCGCGTGGTCGTCAACGCGGCGGCGGCGCGCATGGGAGGGGCGGCCACGCACCTGCCCAACTTTCTCGCGACGGCCGGACGGCGCTATCCCGACGACAGCTTCGTGTGCTGCGTCAACGCGGACGCGCAGCTGCCGCCGCTCGCGCCGAACATCCGCGTGCTGAGAACCGGGACGCTGCGCAACCGCCTCGCCCACGCCGCCTGGGATCAGTGGGGCGTCGCGCGGGTCGCGGTACGGGAACAGGCGGATGCGCTCCTGTCCCTGCTGAACTTCGGGCCGGTACGGTCCCCCGTGCCCCACGTGGTGCTGGAGCGCAATCCGGTGTACTTCTGTCCCTTCTATCTAGCGTCGCTCGGCCGCGCCCGCTCCCTCGAGGTGGCCGCGACACGGGCGGTGGCCCACGCCGTCATGCGCGGCGCGACGCGCGTGATCACCCCATCCGCGGCCATGCGCGAGATGATCCGCGCGTGCTATCCCGGTCTCGCCCCCGCGAAGTTCTGTGTGGTTCCGCACGGCTTCGGCGACGCGGCGTTCCCGCGCGCGGTGTCGCTTCCGGTCGGCGCGGCCGCCCGCATGGCAGGTTCAACGGGCACGCGCCTGCTGTATGTGACCCATGCCGCGTCTTACAAAGGGGTCGACCTGCTGCTCGAGGCGAGCCGCGTGCTGCGGGACGACGGGTTGCTAACGGCCACCACGTGGATCACGGTGGCGCGCGAAGATTGGCCGGCGGGGTTCGCCGCCTACGCCGCGTTCATCGAACGGCACTACCTGCGGACACAGGTCCGGCTCCTCGGACGCGTCCCGCACGACGCGGTGCATCTTGTCTACGCCGCCGCGGACCTGTTCGTCTATCCGAGCCTCTGCGAATCGTTCGGCTTTCCATTGGTTGAAGCCATGGCCGCCGGCCTGCCCGTCGTCGCGGCGGATCTCCCCCTCAATCGCGAGATGTGCGGCGGGGCGGCCGTCTACTACGCGCCCCGTGATGCCGGTGCGCTGGCCCGGGAGGTCGCCCGTGTAGCCGGCGATGCGGCGCTCCGCGCGCGGCTCGGTGAAGCCGGCCGGATTCGCGCCGGGCAGTTTTCCTGGGATGATCACGTCGATGCCGTGATGGCGGTCGTCCGGAAGGCCGCGGCCTAAGCGCGCCGAGGTAGGGGCCGGCGGACGCGAGGACAAACTTCTTTCCCATGCAACCGCCCGCCCAGATCTTCCGCGAGTACGATATTCGCGGCGTCGTCGGCCGCGATCTGGACGCCGACGCCGCCGGGATGATCGCCCGCGCCTTCGGCGTCTACCTGCGCCGCGCCGGAGTCCGGCGTGCCGTGATCGGCCACGACAACCGCGTCAGTTCCGTGGAATTGTACACGGCGGCGACTCGGGGGCTCACCGCGGCGGGATGCGACGTGATCGGCATCGGCCTCGCGATCACCCCGATGCTGTACTTCGCGGTGCACCACTTCGAGGTCCCGGGCGGCATGATGGTCACGGCCAGCCACAACCCCCCCGAGTTTAACGGCTTCAAGCTCTGCCTCGGTCCCGGCACGCTGTTCGGGGCGCAGATCCAAGACGTCCGGATGCTGACACAGGCCGCGACCGAAGCGGCAACACCCGGCACCACGGAGGACCGCGCCGTCTTTCCGGCGTACCGGCAGGCGCTCGTTGAACGGATCCGCCTGGGCCCGAAGCGTCTCCGCGTCGCGCTCGACTGCGGCAACGGCACCGCGGGGGCGTTCGCACCCGAGATCTTCAGGGCGTGGGGATGTGACGTGCTGCCGCTGTACTGCGATCTCGATCCCTCATTTCCTCACCACCATCCCGACCCGGTCGCGCCCGAGAATCTCACGGATTTGATCCGGCTGGTGCGGGACAGCGGCGCTGATGTCGGCATCGGCCTCGACGGCGACGGCGACCGCATCGGGGTTGTGGACGATCGCGGCGCGATTCTGTGGGGCGACCTTCTCATGGCGCTGTTCTGGCGCGAAGTGCTGGCGGCGCATCCCGGCGCCTTGGCGCTCGTGGAAGTGAAGTGCTCCCAGGCCCTGATCGACGAGATTCGCCGTCTCGGCGGGCGCCCGGAGTTCACGCGCACGGGACACTCGCTGATAAAAGCCCGCATGCGCGAGACCGGAGCCGTGTTCGCGGGCGAGATGTCGGGACACATGTTTTTCGCGGACGAGTACTACGGCTTCGATGACGCCGTCTACGCGGCCGGCCGCCTGCTGCGAATGCTCGCGCGCACCGGCACCCCACTCTCCGCTCTGACCGCGGAGATTCCGCGATACCATGCCACGCCCGAGATCCGTGTCGCCTGTCCGGACGACCGGAAGTTTCAGGTGGTCGAGGCGCTCACTCGCGAATTTCGCGCCAAATATCAGGTGATCGATGTGGACGGCGCCCGCGTCGTGTTTCCCGACGGCTGGGCGCTCGTGCGCGCCAGCAACACCCAACCGGTGCTGGTGGTGCGCGCGGAAGGCACCACGCCCGAGGCGCTCGAGCGCGCCAAGGGCATCCTCGAAGACGCCCTCCGCCGGCAGACCGACGTCGCCCCGGTCTCGTGGTAGGCCCCGGACCGCTGTTTCGCGGCGCGGCCGCCGCCGCGGCGTGTCTGGTCCTGGCCGCCTCGCTGGCCCATCCCGCGCTGGCCCAAGCCGTCCTGGCGCCGGATCAGGGGCCGGTCACGCTCACCGCGGATCACATCGAATACGACCAGCAGACCGGCAACGTGGTCGCGGACGGCCACGTCAAAGCGACACGGGGCGACACGACCATCACGGCCGACCACCTTGACGGCAACCTCAAGTCGGGTGACGTGGAAGCCACCGGCCATGTGACGCTGACGCAGCCCGGCAAAACGGTGACCGGGGAATCGCTCCGGTACAACTACCTCACGCGCATCGGCGCGATGTCACAGGCCACGGCGAAAACTGCGCCCTGGACCGTGACCGGCCACACCATCACCACCTCCGCCGGCCAAAGCGTGGCGCTCGCGGCATCCGCGACCCCCTGCGACCCGGCCCACCCGGCGTTCCGGGTGACGGCGCGGAAAGTGGTCGTCGTCCCCGGCGATCACATGACGGCGTACGATGCGACGCTGTATATCTACGGCGTCCCGATCGTCACCCTCCCCGCCTACACGACGTCCCTCAAACCCGGCCGCAAGGCGTCGAGCGCCCCCACGGTCGGCTACGACAACTTCAACGGCGTCTGGGCGGAGTACACGCAGTACATTCCCCTCGGGGATTGGCAAAGCCAGATCCGGGCCCGCTTCGGGACACGATCCGGTCTGTCGGGCGAGGCGATCTTTGACCGGCGCTTTCCCGAGTATCTGATCGACGTCCATCTTGGACGCGCGCTGACCTTCGATCAAAACGGCAACGAGTTCAACCTCGACCAGGACACCGTGGAACTGGATTTCAACGGCCATCGGATCGGCCAGCTGCCGCTCGTGTATTCCGCCTCGGTCCAGGCGGGGAAGTTTGCGGAGAGCGAAACCGTGGTCAGCGCCTTCCGGACGGAAGGGCTCCTCACGCTCGGGACCGACACGATGCACCTCGGTCCGTCGCTGACGGTGTCCGCGGGCGGCTACTACCGTTACGACGCCTACAGCATGGGCGGCGTGCGCAATATCATCGCGACGAGCGCGGCGATGACGGAGGTGATCAATGCCACGAGTTCCACGACGCTCTCATACAACTTCGCGACCGTAAACGGAACGACGCCGTTCGCGTTCGACGCCGTCGCCAACGACAGCGCGATCTCGCTGAGTTACAGTTATTACCCCAGCCGCGGATTCTTTCAGAACGGGACGATCAGCGAAACGTACGATTTCGTGACGCAGCAGACGACGGCGGCCCTCATCCTCGGTTTTTCGATCAGCCCGACGCTGCAGTTCGGCGCCAGCGTGCAGTACAATACAACGCTCCAGCAGTTGAGCGAGATCGACTACGACGTGAACGCCACGTGCGATTGCGTGGCCCTGAGCTTGGTGTACCGGACGTTCCCCGCGACCCCCTCGCTGAACCAATGGTTCATCACGCTGGGCATCAGCACGATTCCCGGCATCGCGACGACGATCAAGGTTGGAGGGCCGCCGTAGCGCACTCCGGACTGTAAAGTCGAAGCGTGGGGGAGGGTTCAGGTTCGGCAAGAGGAAATCTCGTGTGGAATTTCTTGCAGAGTGCGCGACCGGCGCTACGCACCTATGCCTGCGTTAACCATCCGCTACCGACCACCGCTGGAGGAAAGCCGTGAACCGCATCAAGATGTCCATCGGCCGATGGACGAGCCTCATGATCGTGATCCTGCTGGCATGGAACACCGCGCTGACCGTCGCGCTGGTCCGGCGGAACGCCGCGCCGGTGTCCGCGTCCCCGCCTCGGCCCGGATCGCTCGTCGACCTGGGCCGGCTCTGGCGATTCGAACCATTGAGCTTCAACAACGGCGGTCCAACCAACGATGTGCTCATGTGGGGCTACAACATCGGCGCCCGCGGTGACCGCCAAGATCACGCCTACCCCCAGTTCCGCCAGTCCTTCGAGCAGCACTACGAAGATGCCGAAGGCTATGCCTTCACCGAATGGAACCTCGACTTCTCGTCCGCGAACGGCGGGACGCGCCGGCGCCCCGCGGCCGTCGCCGTCCAGCTGCCGTCGTTCCACGCCGGCCTCACGAACGTCCATCTCAACACCGCCAATTGGGTCAGCCTGTCCTTCGCGGCGGATGACGAAGAATTTCGCAACGCGGACCGCACGCGCCAGCGGCTCGTAATCAGCGACGCGGGCATCGGCGTCGGGGCAAGCCCCGGAACGGGGGGCGCCGAAACGAAGGTGATGGCGTATCGAGACCGCGACGCGAATGCGATGTTCGAGCTGCGCACGGGCCTGCCGGGCGAGAAGGTATGGCAGTGGCGCTATGGCACCGCGTTGGGAGCGCCGCCGGGGTCGGTCGCCTTCTATGACTCGACCGATCACGTGGTCGGTCCGGTGGTGCTGAGCGACGGGGCCGTCGAGACAGGCGCCACGGACCGTTTTCGCTACCGGCAGCCGCTGCTGCGCGTCTCCCAGCGTGCGCGGCAGGTGGTTCTTCCGGACATCGAAACGATCGTCCGATTCAGCGGATCCACGCGGTCGCTGGCCGCGCCGGCCGCGGGGAACTACGCGGTAGTGGGCGGCGTCGCGTCAGCCGACGGCCATCCAATGGTCGCGCAAATCCGAATCGATGGGACCATCGTCGCGACGGGAAAGGGCACGGTCTTTGGCGTCTACCGCCTCGCGCCCGGCGAGACCGTGACGCTCGACACGCGGCAGACGTCCACCGCCATCCGCGAGACAAGCGGCGACGATCAGACGTTTCTGTCGTTGGTCTATGTGGGGGAGTAGCGACGGGCGCGGGCCCGCTTAGGCGCGCGTCCTCGTGCCGGCTCCGACGCGCGAGCGAATCTCCCGCACCAGCGCGGCGCAGACCTCGTACCGGCCGAACGACGGCATAAGGTATGCGCCGTCGATTCGATCGACGAGGCCGTCAAGCAGGTCCCTCGCCAGCCGGAAGCCCTCGTCGCGGCCCGCGTTCCCGGCTGCGCGCATGCGGTCGCGCACCCAATCCGGAATGGTGATCCCGGGCACCTCGTTATGTAAGAATTCGGCGTGGCGGAAGCTCTGCAGGGGCAGCACGCCCACGAGCACCGGCACCGGGAGCCGACCGACCCGGCGCTCGAACGCGTCCAGCGTCTCCGGCTCGTAGATCGGCTGCGTCATAAAGAAGTCCACGCCGGCCTCGAGTTTGCGCTCCATCTTGGGCAGTTCGCGATCGAGGGTGGCCGTCGCCATGTCGAGCGCCCCACCGATCAGAAAGTGCGCCGGATGCCCAATGGACTTCCCCGCGAGGTCCAGGCCCTCGTTGAACCGCTTGATGATGCGCATCAGGCCCGCGCTGTCCACGTCGTAAACCGCCGTGACGTTCGGGTAGTCGCCGCGCGGCGGCTCCCCCGTCAGGGCCAGCACGTTGCGCACCCCCATTGCATGCGCGCCGATGAGATCGGCCTGCAGCCCGACGAGGTTCCGATCCCGGGTCGTGAAATGGATGATCGTCTCGATGCCGCAGTCCTGCTGAATGAGGTAGCACATCGCGAGCGCGCTCATGCGGACGCGGCCGATGGGACTGTCGCCGACATCGATCACGTCGGCCCCGGCCTCCTTGAGGAGGCGCGCGCCCTCGATGTCCTTGGTGGCGTCCAGGCCCTTCGGCGGATCGACCTCCACGCTGATGACGAACGACCGGTGCAGTTTCTGCGCCAGTTCGCTCGGCTGGCCGACGACGGGCGGCTTGTGGTCGCGCGGGACGGCGGGAACGGCCTCGATGACTCCCGGGCCCTGCGCGGGTGCGACGTCGACGATGGCCCGGCGGATCGCCGTGATGTGGTCCGGCGTCGTCCCGCAACAGCCGCCGATGACGCGGGCGCCGGCGTCGACCATCTTTTTCGCGTACGTCGCCATGTGGTCGGGCGACGAGAGATAGATGTAGCGGCCTTCCACCAGGGTGGGAAAGCCCGCGTTCGGCTGCGCGGACAGCGGGACGTGCGCCACCGCCGCCATGTGCTGGATGACCTCCAGCATCGGGACGGGGCCGACGCTGCAGTTCGCGCCGACGACATCGGCGCCGGCCGCTTCGAGCGCCGCCACCACCTCCGCCGGGGTGTGGCCGTACTGCGTGCGGCCATCTTCCGTGAAGGTCATCTGGGTGATCAACGGCAGGTCGCACGCTTCCCGCGCGGCGGACACCGCCTCGAGCAATTCGCTCAGGTCGGCGAACGTCTCGAGGATCAGCAGATCGACCCCGCCTTCGACCAAGCCGTCGATCTGCGCCCGAAAGGCCGCCCGCGCCTCTGCCGGCGTGATGCGGCCGAACGGCGCCATGGGACGCCCGAGCGGGCCGACCGACCCGGCGATGAAGAACCCGCGGCCGAACACGTCCCGCGCTTCCTTCGCGATCTTGGCGCCCTGCCGGTTGATCTCGCGGACGCGGCCGTCGAGCGCGTGCGCGGCGAGTTTGAAGGCGTTGGCGCCGAACGTGTTGGTCTCGATGATCTCGGCGCCGGCGCGCAGGTAGTCCAGGTGAACGTTGAGGACGCGCTCGCGGTCGCTGAGGTTGAGCGCGTCGAAGCAGTGATCAAAGGGCACGCCCCTCGAGTAGAGGAGCGTCCCCATCGCCCCGTCGCACAGCAGGGGCCCGCGCGCCAGCCGGGCGCGGAACGGGTGGCCGAATGCCGAATTCACGGGGCGAGTTGGAGCGGCGGTCCCCCGCAGATGTTGCACGGCTGCGAGAAGTCTCGCTGGCTGCTGAGCACAAAGCCGTCCGCCGTCTGCTTGAACGTACGGATCTTGAACGCCACCGGCCACGTCCGGAAATCCACGACCGGGTTGATCTGGCGCTCAAGGTTGGCGGCCAGGATGTAGGGCACCGGGATGGAGTTCACGGATAGCGCCTGGATGTGGAAGAACACCTCGGGCTCGCCGTACACCTGGAAGATGCCCTGCATCCGTACGCGCGTCGGTATCCCGTTGTACGTGACCGTGGCCGCGCCGGTAATCGCCTCCGCGTTGGTGGCGAGCCGGACATCCTTCACGGAGGTCTGGCGGTTGAGGAAGTCCTGCACCGCGGCGAGCGACAATTTCCCGTAGATCGCGTTGTCGCGAATGTCGACGACCTTGAGATTCCCCGCCTCCAGCTCCGCCGGGTCGAACGACACGCCGGTGAGCCGGATCCACAACTCGTCGATCAGCATACCCTTGATCAGGACGTTGCGCCCGTACAGGCTGATCCGCGCATACCCGCCATCGTAGAGATCGGGCACCGCCTCCATCCGTAGAAAGGGCGGATCGCCGAGGAGGTGGCTGAAGAGCGCCCGCAGTTGCTGTTCGGACGCGGTCTGCGGCGCCGCCCCGGCCGGGAGCAGCAGGCCGCCGACGCACGCGGCGATGATCAAAAAGACGGCGTACCGGTGAATGCGCATCACACACTCCGTACCGCGCTGGAAACGTCCGGGCACGGCCTTCCCACTATACCATGCCCTTCACAATCGGCAATCGGTCCGCGACCGGACCACGCCCCGTCACACCGTGTTCGTCCAGGCATCCGTCATTCCTCCGTCACCGCGAATGGGGCACGGAGAACGTCTCTGAGTTTCCAGGGCCAGTGTATAATGGCGCCATGGCCGAACTGCGGCGGCTCGCCGCGTTTCTGCGTCCGTATACCCTGCAGATGGCCGGCGGCGTCGGCGCGGCGGTGATGGTCGCCGTCGCGTGGCTGTATGTGCCCCGCTATCTGGGCGCGCAGGCCGACCGGATCATCCAGACCGGGAGCCTCGGCATCCTCAACCGCGCCGCGCTCATCGTGCTCGGCATCTACCTGTTTCGCAGCCTGTGCCTGTACGTCCAGTTGTCGCTGCTGGCGTTCGTCGGCCACCGCCTGGTGGCCGACCTTCGGGCCCAGATCTTCCACCAGGTGCAGCGGTGGTCGCTCGCGCGCTTCGCGGCGTGGCACAGCGGTGAAGTCATCTCCCGCACGATTCAGGACACGCAGCTCGTCGAGCAGCGGCTCCTCGGCGGCATCGTGGACACGATCACCACCGCGCTCACCCTCTTCGGCATCATCGTGATGGTCTTTACGATCAACTGGCGCCTTGCGGTCCTCGCGTTTGCGGCGCTCCCGGTGTTCGTGCTGGCGGCGCGGCTGTTCGCCCGCGAGGTCCATCGGGTTTCGGCCCACGCGCAGCAGCAGGTCGCCTCGCTCACCGGCCTGATCAAGGAATCGGTGATCGGCGCGCGCGTGATCCGGGCGTTCGTCCAGGAGTCGCGCGAGGAGCAGCGGTTCGGCCGCGAAAACGAGCGCACGTTCGAGGCGAACTACGGGATCCGGCGCCTGATCGCGGTCGAAGTGTCGCTCGTGAGCTGCCTCACCGCGGTCGCCTTGGTCGTCGTGCTGTGGGCGGGCGTCCGGTACGTCGCGCGGCACGAGATGACGCCGGGGTCGCTGCTCGCGTTCCTCGGGTACCTCGCGCTCTCCATGGACCCCGCGATGAGCCTGACGCGGCTCTATTCGGAAGCGCGGCAGGCGATGGCCGGCCTTGAGCGGGTCTTCGAGCTGCTGGACGTCCCGGAAACGGTGCGCGACGCGCCCGACGCCGTGCCGCTGCCGCGCATCCGGGGCCGCGTCCGCTTCAAGGACGTCGCGCTCGCGTATGAGCCGGGCCGCCTCGCCCTGCGGCACATCTCGCTCGACGTCGAGCCGGGCGAGCACGTGGCCGTCGTCGGCCCGAGCGGCGCCGGCAAGACGAGCCTCGTCAACCTGATTCCGCGCTTCTACGATCCGACGGACGGGACTGTGGAAATTGACGGCCGCGATCTCCGGCGCGTCACGATCGCGTCGGTCCGCGGCCAAATCGGCCTGGTGCCCCAAGAGACGATTCTGTTCGCGGGCTCGATCGCCGAGAACATCGCCTACGGCCGGCCGTCGGCCTCGCGGGCGGACATCGAACAGGCCGCCCGTGTCGCGAACGCGCACGGCTTCATCGCCGCGCTTCCGAGAGGCTACGACACCGTCCTGGGTGAAGGCGGGCTACAGCTCTCCGGCGGGCAGCGGCAGCGGCTGGCGCTGGCGCGCGCGATGCTGAACGATCCGGCCATCTACATCCTCGACGAGGCCACCTCCGCGCTCGACACCGAGTCGGAAGAGGCCATCCAGGACGCCATGGCGCGCCTGACGCAGCGGCGGACCACCTTCATCGTGGCGCACCGGCTGTCGACGGTCCGCAGCGCCGACCGGATTATCGTGATGCTGGACGGCAAGATCGTGGAGTCGGGCCGCCACGACGAGCTCGCCTCGGGCGACGGACCCTACAGCCGCCTCGTGCGGAGCCAGCTGCTCGAGGACGCCGGCCCGGTGGCGAGCCCGGTGCCGGCCGGCGCGCCGGCTCCCGCCGCACCGCGGACGGCGCCAGCCAAACCCACCCCGCGCATCAAGCCGGCGCCCACCGCGTGAGTCTCGACGTCAGCGTTATCACGCCTACACGCAACCGCGCCGACATGCTGGCGCGCTGCCTGCGCTACCTATCCGACCAGACGCTCGCGCCCGAGCGGTATGAAGTGCTGGTGGTGGACGACGCCTCGACCGACGAAACCCGCGCCGTGCTCGCCGACGCCGCGCGCACCGCGCGGTGCGCCGTCCGGGGATTTCGCCTCGACTCGCGGAAGGGCGTGCCGGGGGCGAGGAACCACGCCATCGGCGAAGCCCGCGGGTCGGTCATCGTCTTCGTGGACAGCGATAACCTCGCGGCCCCGTCCTTTCTCGAGGCCCACCTGGCGATTCACGAGGCGCACGGACGCGCCGTCGGGCGGGGGCCGGTCATCCAGACCCGGTCGCTCGACGAGCCATTCGCGGTCCGCGGCGGACTCCTCGATCTGTCCACGGCGTACTTCGACACGGACAACGCCTCCGTCCGCCGCGAGCACCTCGAGAAGGTCGGGCCCTTCGATGAAGTGTTCTATCCGTACGGGTGGGAAGGCCTCGACCTGGGGTTCCGGCTCCGGGCGCTCGGCCTGCGGCGCGTCTACCGCAGGGACGCGGCCCTCTATCACTACCAGGAGCCGGTCTCGCCGGGAAGCCTGAGCGGCCTCCTCACGAAAGAGGAGGAACGGGCCCGGACCGCCTGGGTGTTCTACGCCAAGCACCCGACGCTCGAGGCCCGCCTCGCGCTGCAGTTCACGCCGTTTCACCTGGCGCTCAATGCGGCGCAGCGGTTGTTCGGCTTGGTGCATCCCGGGAACGTGGAAACCTGGGTGCGGCGCGCCGACCGCGCCGGCCTGCCCGGCTTAGGGCGGCTGCTGCTGTCCGGCGTGTTGAACGCCCGCTACCTGGCGCACCTGCATGCGAACGTACAGAAGCGCCCGCGGGTGCACGTGCACGGAGAGTAGATAGAGTCCGGGGAGAAGAGACAGCACGTCGGGGGCGCTGCACTCCCCGCGGGGTCTCGACGTCAATCCCCGCGCGGTGGTATAAGAGTTGAGATGAATACCGAGGTTATTTTTGTGGTTCAAGAGTCCCCGGAGGGCGGCTACGAAGCGCGCGCCCTCAATCATTCGATCTTTACTCAAGCGGACACGATTGAAGCGCTCCGGGACGCAGTCCGTGACGCTGTGATATGCCATTTCGAGGAAACGGACCGTCCCCGCGTGATCCGTCTTCACCTCGTGAAGGACGAACTGATCGCTGTATGAAGCTTCCCCGCGACCTGAGCGGGGAGGAATTGGCCAGAGTACTTCAACGCTGAGGATATCGAATCACTCGCCAAACCGGGAGCCACATGCGGTTGACGTCGAAGGCAACAGGTCGAGCCCACCACATCACCGTGCCGCGACACGGCAGTCTTAAAGTAGGCACGCTGCGCGGCATCCTTGGAGACGTGGCGGCCTACCTGGAGTTGGACGTAGCCACCCTCGCGGGCGACCTCTTTGGAGGATCGTGACGCGGCATGGAAATCAGCGTCATCATCCCAACCTACAACAACGGCGAGGTGCTGCGCGAGACGATCCGGGCGGCGCGAGCGCAGACGCTTGCCGCCGAGCGCTACGAGATCGTGGTGGTAGACGACGGCAGCACGGACGGGACGGCGGACGCTGTGGCGGAGCTCGCCCGCGCTCCGGGGCCCGCGATCCGCTACGTCGCGCAGGCCAACCGCGGACGCTCCGCGGCCCGCAACCTCGGCCTCCGGAGCGCCCGAGGGCGCATCGCCGTCTTCATCGATTCGGATCTCTGGGCCACGCCCACGCTGCTCGCCGAGCACCTCGCACATTACCCGTCGGGGGTGACGGCGCGCGGGGTCCAGGGCCGGACGGTCCCCCACCCCGACTCGCGTGTGACGCCGTTCATGAAGGTCAAAGAGACCACGCCGGATCTGACGATGCGCCGGCGCCACGACCTCTCACCGTTCCACGTGACGACCCGAAACTGCTCGATGCTGCGCCAGGACGTGTTGGACGCGGGCGGCTTCGACGAGACGTTCAGCGGCTACGGTTGGGAGGACATCGAACTCGCGATCCGCATGCACGCGCGGGGCGTGCGGTTCGAGTACGAACCGGCGGCGCTGGGCCACCACTACCATGTGGAGTCGCTCGACAGCATCCGCCGCAAGCTGCGCGAGGCGGGCGCCGGCGCCGTCTATTTCTGGGACAAGTACGGCCGCCCGGCACGCCTCGGCGTGTTCCTAGAAATCCTGCCCGCGATGCTGCCGCTCAAATGGCTGGTGTTTCGGACGCCGTTGTTCATGCCGGTGCTGCGGCGGCTGCTGCCGGTCGCGGAACGCCGCGGATGGCTGCTGCTCGCCAGCGAGTGTTACAACGAGCTGACGTGGGAAGCCTACTACGACGGCGTGTTCGCCGCGCGCCGGCGGCTTCGTCACACGCACGCGGCGCCCGCGCAGCCCGCCGCGCGCGGCGCGTCCGCCGGCCCGGCGCGGGCGATCGGCCCCGGCCGCCACACCGCGGATGGAGATTAGCGTCGTCATTCCGAGCTTCAATAATTGTCGGGTGCTCCGCCGCACGCTGGACCACCTCGCCGCGCAGACCTTCCCGCACGACCGGTACGAAGTCATCGTCGCAGACGACGGTTCGACGGACGGCACCGAGGACATGGTGCGGACGTACCCGTTCCCCGGCACGCTCCGATACGTCGCCCACCGTCACGGGGGCTTTGCCGCCACGGAGAACCTGGGCGTGCGCAGTGCGCGCGGACGGGTCATCTTGTTCGTGGATTCCGACTTCTGGGTCGAGCCGGGGCTGCTCGCGGCGCACCACTGCCACTACCCGGCGGGGGCGCGCGGGATTGCCGTCCAAGGCATCACGACCGGGATTCATCCCGACGCCCTCGCGACACCGTTCATGCGGGTGAAGCTCCTCACCCTCGACCTGACGGTGCGGCGCCGCCACCGCATGTCGCCGCACCACGTCGTCAACCGCAACCTGTCGATGCTCAAAGCCGACTTCGATGCCGCGGGCGGATTGGACGAAGCGATGCGCGGCTACGGTTACGAAGATCTCGATCTTGCGCTGCGCATGACTGCGGCGGGGGTCATCCTCGAGTTCGAGCCCGAGGCGCGTGGGGTCCACTATCACGTGGAGACCCTTGCGGACGTCGAACGCAAACAGTACGGCGCGGGATGGTCCGCGGTGTATGTGTGGCGCAAGCACCGGCGCTCCCGCCGGCTCGGCTTCTTCCTGGAAATTCTTCCGTGGATGCTGCCGCTCAAGTGGCTTGTCTACCGCACGCCGCTCGTGATACCGGCGCTGCGCCGACTCGTGCCGATCGGGGAGCGGCGCAACTGGCTGTGGATTCTCAACGAGTGTTACAAGAATCTGCTCCAGGCGGCATTCTACCGGGGCGTGTTCGAGGCCCTGCGCACGCCGCCGGGTGCCCGGGCGCCGGCGCCCGAGGATTTACCGGCGCCCGCCCCCGCGAGAGGATCCCCCCGTTACGGGCACCGGTAGTTCGCCGGCTTCGCCAGTACGTCGATGCCGTTGTACGCCGTCATCAGCCTGAGGTCGCGCGGCAGCGCCACGCGGGGCCGTTCTGACTCGGCGATGACGATGAAGGCCGGGCCCGGAAGACAGACGCCGTTGGCCAGCTGCAACGGCGTCGTGATCCACTCCACGCGGTGGCCTGAATAGTAAATGAGAGACGAGTAGATATCGAGCCGGTAGCCGAGGATGCGGTCGCCCGGCCGCCATGCGTCCGCGATGGCCCGGGCCGCGACCGGCATCGGCTTCTCGGCTTCAACACGCGGGACCACCCACGTGAGCACGGCAAGCCAGGAGAGCCCTATCGCGGCGCACAGCGTAACAAACGCGGCGCCGCGGCGTCTCGCGAGCAGCAGGCCTCCCGCCGCCGCCACGCCGGCGGCGACGAGGATCGCGGGCGGCAGCAGGATGTGGCTGAATTCACGGTACTGCGCCGGGTACAGCTTCGCGAGGTAATGTCCGATGCCGAGGTACATCACCGCGACAAGCACTGCCAAGAGCGCCGCCGACGCCGCAAGCGAACGGGACCACGCCTGCGCCGGTTGGTCGAGCAGTCCGTCCCACATCGCCGCGATACCGACCGCGGCCAGCGGATAGACCGGCAGCACGTAGTTGGGCAGTTTGGTCTGGGCCAGCGAATAGAAGACGAAGACGATCGCGCACCACAGCACGACGAACAGGCCGCCGTCATGGCGGAGCCGGCGGGCGTGCCACACCGCGGCCGCCGGCCAGAACGCGGTCCACGGAAACGCGCCAATCGTCAGGATGGGGATGTAGTAAAACCACGGCCCCGCTTGATTCTCCACCACGCCGAAGAACCGGCCCACGCCGTAGTAGCCGAGGACCGGCCGTACGAACGCCGCGCCGTGCAGCGCCGCCTCGGCAGCGTACCAGGAGAGGCCGATGAGCGCGTAGAGGACCAGCCCCGGAATCCACGGCACCTCCCGCCACCGCGGCCACGCTCGCCGCGCGGTGACAAAGGCCGCCATCACGAGCCCCGGCAGGACCAGACCGATCGGGCCCTTGGTCAGTGTCGCCAGGCCGGCAAAGAGGAAGAACCGCAGATAATCGGCCGCGCGCCCGCGCTGATAGCCGCGGATCGCGCCGTAGGCGGCGAGCAGCACGAACGCGAGCAGCACGGTATCGAACACGGCGAGGCGCGACTGCACAAGAAAGTGGAACGTCACCGCCAGGGCGGCGCCCGCCATGACGCCCGTCCGCGCATTGAACAGCGCGCCCCCGAGCAGCATCGTCGCGTAGACGGCAACGACGCTAAAGATCCCCGACCACACACGGACGGTGAAGGTACTGAACCCCGCGATGCGCCCGGTGCCGGCGACAAGCCACATGTACAGGGGCGGGTGCACGTACCAGGGACCGCCGTTTGCGTGCAGCGTAATCGGGTCGCCGGTCTGGAGAATTTCGCGCGCGACTTCGGCGTACTTGGTCTCGTCCTGATCCCAGAGCGTGCCGGCGCCGAGCCGGTAGAACGTCAGGACGGCGGCGGCCAGAAGCACGGCCGCCGCCCACCGTTGCTCGCGCTGCGGCATCGACGGCTGGACCTACGCCGCGAGCCGGGTGAGCAGGTAGCGGGCGATCGCCGCCGCGCCGCCGGGCCCGCCCTGCCGCTCGCGTCCGACCCGGCCGCGGCGGTCACGTTCCGCGGGATCGCCGAGCAGGCGTATGACCGCATCCGCGGCGTCTTCCGGCGACCGCGCCGCGACCAGCGCGTCGCCGAGCAGCCGGTGCTGTTCCGCGACAAAGGCCGCGGTGAACTGCGGCCCGGTGCCGGGAAACGCCACGACGGGCTTGCCGAGTCCCGCGGCCTGCTCGTGCGCGGCGCCGGCCATGCCGAGGACGACCGTGCCGCGCGCGAGGGCATCCGCGAAGTGATCCGACGCCACCGTGGCCGCGAGCGGCCCGAACGAGAAATGCCGCTCGTCGCTCCATCGCCCGCCCGCGGCTTCTACGCTGCGCCGCAGGCGGTCCCGGTCGAGGTTGGGCGCCCACGCGATCAGGACGCCGGGCGCGGGACGGTGCTGCGCGGCCACCCGCTGCATCGTGCGCAGCAGCAGCCCCAGGTTGTTGAACGCGGGCGGCTTGCTGCCCGGCAGGACCGTCACCACCGGACGGCCGTCGGCAAAGCCGAACGTCTCGCCTGTGAGGGCGAGCGTATCCATCAACGTAAACCCGACGTACTGCGCCTCGATGGCCTGCCGGCGCAGCGCGTCGGCCGTGACCTCGTCGCGGGTGAAGACGTGCGCGGCAAACCGCCGGATGAGCCCGAGTTCGAGCGGCGAGTGCGGCGAGATGTACTCCGATTTCGGCAGCGCGAGGTAGACTGTCGGTGCGCCCGCCGCGGCCGCCATGCCGAGACAGTACACGTCGCCCGCCGCCAGCACGAGTCCCACGCGGCCCCGCTGCGCCCGCAGTGTCCGGCGCTGCGAGCGCCACATTCGCCACCACCCGGCCCGAAGGTCGGCCCACAGGCTGCGCCAGCCCGCGCGGATCCCGAAGCCGCCGCTTGGGAGGTCCCGCCGGGGATCCAGCAGTTCGACGTCCGGCGGATAGGAGCGTCCGAGGCCCACGAGCGGATACGCGGAGACCGCCACACGGTCCGCCGGCAGTGCGCGCACGATCTGGGCGGCCTCGAGATCCTCCCCGTATCCGTTGCTGACGATAAGGAGGCGCGGTTTCACGCGCTGGCGGCGCCCGCCGCCCTGACACGCGAGCCGCGGGGATCGCCCGGGGCCGCCAGAGAGGCCGCCATCACATCCAGCATCCGGTCGGCGACCCCGGAAGGCGTGCGGTACAGATCGCGAAGCTGCCGCGCCATGCCATCGAGCGCGCCGCGGTCCTCGACCATGGCGAGCGCCCGCGCGGCCACGGCGGCGGGATCGACGCGGCCGACCATTTCGGGCACGATCATCCGGCCCGCCTGACGGTTGGGCCACGCAACGGCCCGGGGATGCCGGAGGAACCGGCGGACCATGATGCGCTTGATGGCACTCCCCAGGCCCGGAATCCGTCCGATCCACTCGCTCAGGCCCTCGGTGCGGATCCGTTCGGGATGGTCCAGCGGCAGGACGACGAGCATCGGCACGCCGAGCACCGCCAGTTGAACGGTGTTCGTTCCCGGCAGCGAGATCGCGAGATCGGCGCCGGCCGCCGCACCGAGATCGTCGCCGTCCACGACGGCGATCCCGAGCCCGTCCAGGTCGGCCCGATGACCGTCGAGCACAGCCGCCAGCGCGTCGCGCGGAAGAAACGGCGATGCCACGAGCGAGAAGGCGACGTCGGACCGTCTGTGCCGCATCGCGCCGGCGACCTGGAGCAGAAACGGCAGAAAGCCCTCGACCAGCCACCGCCGGCTGCCGGGAAAGAGCGCGACGTTCACGCCGGCGTGCGCGCCGCGGACCGGCGGCCGCGCCCCTGACAACGCGTCGACGCGTAGATCCCCGACTGTGACGATCTGGTCCCGCCGTACGCCGGCCGATGCCAGCCGTTCGGCGAGGTCCTGCGAAGGGACGAAGATGCGCGCGAAGCGGTGCGCGCGCCGGCGGACAAGCGGGGTCTCCGCGTACGCGAACGCGGGCACGCCGGCGCGGTGCGCGAGTGTGGACGAGTACCATAGATCGCCGCCGAGATGGAGGACGCAGCCGGGGCCGGCGAGCGCCAACCGGCGGAGGCCGGTCACCACGCCGAGACACTCGCGCGGTCCGAGCACCCGCGCAAAGAGGCCTTGCCGGCGCGCGAACGCCGCCTCCTGCCCGCTCGCGAACTGACAGGGCGGCAGGACGAGCGAGAGGGTGAGCGGCTGCCCGCGCGCGGCGGCCCAGGCCGCCGCTGCGCGGGCCATCGGCACGGCCCACGTGGAGACCTCCCCGGGACCACTCGACACGATGAGCAGCTCCGCGGGGGCGTGCGTCACGCCTGAATTATACGGCAGGCCGGACGGCACGGGCAAATCGCGGCGGTGTCCGCATGCCCGCGCTTCGCGACGCGCGCCGCGGCGGTGCGTCTTGAAAGGACCGTTCCGGGGCAGGCCGAATGTGTTGCGCCGTGATTATTACACGCACTCCGCTTCGCATCAGCTTCGCCGGCGGCGGCTCGGACTTTCCGGCAGTCTACCGGCGCGCCGCCGGCGCCGTCGTCGCGAGCACGATCAACAAGTACATGTACATCACGGTCAACCGGAAGTTCGACGGCCGGATCCGCGCGAGCTACTCGACCACCGAAATGGTCGACCGGGTCGACGACCTGAAGCACGAATTGATCCGCGAGGCCCTGCGCATGACCGGCATCGCCGGCGGGATCGAGATTACGTCGATCTCGGATATCCCATCGCGCGGTACCGGCCTCGGCTCATCGAGCACCTACACCGTGGGACTCCTGCACGCGCTGCACGCGTTTGCCGGCCGGCACGCGGGCGCCAAGCGGCTCGCCGAGGAAGCCTGCGAGATCGAACTGGACCGTCTGCGCAAACCCATCGGCAAGCAGGACCAGTACATCGCCGCCTACGGCGGCCTGCAGTTCATCCGGTTTGAGGCGGACGGCGTGCTGGTCGAGCCCCTCCTCCCCGGCGGCGACTTCCGGCGGGACCTCGAGGAGCACCTGCTGCTCCTGTACACGGGATTGACCCGAAGCGCGGATACCATCCTCACCGAGCAGCAGCGCAACCTCGAGAACGGCGACACCGCATTCGACGACGCGGTACGGCTGCGCGATCTCGCCATCGAACTGCGCGCCGCCATCCTCGAACGCCGCCTCGGCGCGTTCGGCGAGATTCTGGACGCCGGCTGGCGCATCAAACGCGGGCTCGCCGCGGGGGTCTCGAGTCCCCAGATCGACGAGTGGTACTCGCGCGCGCGCGGGTCGGGGGCGATCGGCGGGAAACTGGTCGGCGCCGGCGGCGGGGGATTCCTGCTCCTGTTCGCAGCGCCGCGCGATCACGCGCGCATCCGCGAGTCCCTGCCGGACCTCCGCCCCGTCCCGATTCACCTGGAACCGTTCGGGAGCCGGATCATCTATGTCGAGGAATAGCGGCCGGAGGCGGCGCGAACCGTCCGGCGGTCGGAAGACGCCGCGGCGCGTCGATCGGGGCGCCGGCCGACGTCAGCGGCAGAGCGAAGCCCGCGTGCCGGTGTCGGAAGCCCGGGCCGCGATCGACGACCACGTGTTTCGCCTGCGGGCGGCCCTCGCCGCGGTCAACACTGCGGAGGTCGTCGCGGTGACGGAGCGATTGTGGCAGATCGCCCGAGCCGGTGGACTCGTACTCATCGCGGGCAACGGCGGAAGCGCGGCCAACGCCGCGCATATGGCCGTCGACCTCAGCAAGTCGACGCTGGGCCGCCCGCCGCGTCCCGACGCGGTCAGGGTCCGTGCCGTGGCCCTCAGCGACGCGTCAAGCGTGCTGACGGCGTGGGGCAACGACGAGGCCTATGACACCGTGTTTGCCGAGCAGATCACCACGCTCGCACGGCCGGGGGACGCCGTCCTGCTGCTGTCGGCGAGCGGACAGTCCCCGAATATCGTCGCGGCGGCGCGCGCGGCGCACGCGTCGGGCGCGGTCGTGGTGGCACTGCTCGGCGGGACCGGGGGCGCCGTGCGGACGCTCGCGGACCACGCCATTGTGGTGCCGAGCGACGACTATCAGGTCGTCGAGGACGTCCACCTCGCGATCAACCACATGATGACGACGTACATCCGGTTGGCCCTCGGGGCGAAAATGCCGCGCATCACCGTCGCGGGAGCACCGCCGGCGCGGCCCCAGCGGGCGGGGACGGCGCGACGGCGCGGGCGGCGTTGAGCGGCACCGGGTGGCCGCCTAGTCTGACGCGACGTTCGAAATCCAGAACGCCTGCGACCACGCGGTCGCGGGCACACCGGTCCGGCTTGCGGGAGTTCGCCCTACGCACTCCGCTCTGACGAACTGCTCGTTGCCCGCCGGCTGGTAGGTCGCCGCGGGGCCGGCCTTCTCCGCCCGCACGGTACCCGTCGCATCGAGGAATCGGGTCAGGGATGCGTCGGTCTCCACGGTGATCGCGCCATCCCGAACGCCGAACTCGGCCGCGGGCCCGGTCGACGCATAAAAGGCCTGCGACCGAAGCGCCGTGAGAAACGGTGCCGCCGCCACCGCGGCCGTTTTCGCCATGATCCATCCGGCATCCAGATCGCGCATCTGGTGCAGATCATCCGCGGCCACGGCCCCGACGGGTGCTGCCGGACCGCGGTGCCGCAGCACGGCGGTCCAGCGCCGCACGTCGGCCGCGGTCCCGCTGTGGTGGTTGCTGATCTCCACCAGATGATAGCCGCGCAGCGCGAGCATCTCGCGGAGCGACCACCGCCCCGTTCCGAGGTTGCCGTTCCACGTCGGGTGGTGGAGCGAGACGACCCCGCCGGCCGCCACGGTCGCATCGACGCACGCCTGTGCGCCGCGGGCGGTCAGCGATCCCGGGGCGCCGAGCCGTCCCATGTGCGGGCCGAGCGGCCGAAACGGCCGCGGAATGGTCGTCTCGACGCCGGGAAGGGCGAGGAAGGCGCCGTCATTGAGATCGTCGCACGCCGTCACACGATTGTGGTCGGTGAACACCACGAAACTGTATCCGGCGGCACGATAACGCTCCAGCACGGCCCGCGGGGGATCGCGGCCGTCCGAGCGTGTGGTATGGCAGTGCAGTTGAGCCTTGCGGTACGATCCCGGCGCGGCGTACGGGTCGGTGATCCGGACGCGGCTCACGCCGGGCAATTCGGGTCGCGCGCGGGTGATCCCCGCTCTCGTGACCGCGCGGGAGTTACGGGTGCGTGCCCTGCGACGGCGCGGCCGGCCCGTTCGACGGCGCGGCCGCCGGCGCCGCCGGCCTGTTCGAGGGCGCGGCCGCGGGCGTCTCCGGCCCCGGGGTCACCGGACACGCAATATGGTAGCCCATCCCGGTCAATTCGGTGCACAGCGCGCCGATTCGCTTGGGCGTATCGGGGTGGCTCTCAAACGCCTTGGCGAGGCCCGGCTGCGATTTTTCTTGCTTGCGCAGCCGGTCAAAAAATTGGAACGACTGCGTCGGATCGAAGCCCGCCTTGCGGGCATAGATGACGCCGAAGTGATCGGCTTCGTACTCCTTGTCGCGGGAGAACTTGGCATCGATCATCTGCCGCCCGATCTGGCTGGCGATATAAGCCGGGTAGCTGCCGCCAAAGACGATGCTCGTGAGGATCACGGCCCCGAATTGGACTTCCATGTCGCGCTTCGCCAGATCGACGGCGTGGCGGTGTGCGACGTGCGTGGTCTCGTGGCCGATGACGAAGGCCAGTTCGTCCCGCGATTTAACGAACCCGAACAGGCCGCGCGTGGCGAAGATGTAGCCGCCGGGGGCCGCGATCGCGTTCACGCTGCTGTCCCGCAGGATGTGATACGTCCAGGGCAGGCCCGGCCGCTCGGACACCGCGGCGAGCCGGTGCCCCAGTTGGGTGAGGTTCTCGGTCAGGCCGGGATCCTCGACGAACCCGGGCTTCTGCCTGAGCTGGCGTTCGACTTCACGGCCGATTTGGATCTCCTGTTGCTCATTGATGTCGAACAGCGCCGCGTGCGCAGCCGGCGTGGGTCCGGCGACCGGAAAGGCGCCGGCGGCGACGAAGGCGGCCGCGACCGCGATGATGACGAGGCGTCGAATCTGCACGTGCCGTTCCGCTCCTTTGGACCGGTATCGCGCCGAGGCTCGGCCCGACCCCGGACGCGTGACCCAGTGCTCAACGCGCCCTCCGCCGGGCCGGTTCGCCGGCTTGGGGAAGAGTTTTTCCCTCCGCCCCAGGGTTCCTCGCGGGCGCCGGGGCGGCGGCGAAAGCGTCCGCGGCGGCGCCGGGCGGACCCTGTGCTACAATCGTGGCCGTGAACGTGAGGGTACGGCTCTTCGCCTCATACCGTGAAGCGGTCGGGGCCTCGCAGGTGGAATTGCCGCTCCCGGAGGATGCCGACGGCGCAGCCCTCTGGAGCGCGCTCGTCGACCGCTACCCCGGGCTGCGGGCGCTTCCGCGGCCGGCCGGGTACGCCGTCGATGATGAGTACGTGAGCGGGAACCGCCCGCTCCGCGGGGCCGGCGAGGTGGCGCTCATCCCGCCGGTGAGCGGCGGTGCGGGCGCCGCTGTTATCGAACTCACCACAGCCCCGATCTCCACCGACCGGGTGCTCCAGGCGGTCGCCGACCCGAGGGCGGGTGCCGTCGTCCTATTTCTCGGCGTGGTGCGCGATAATGCGCGGGGCCGGCGCGTGGATCACCTGATCTACGAAGCGTACGAAGCGCTGGCGCGCCGTGAACTCGAGAAGATCGCGGCCGTGGTCTGCGCGCGCTGGCCGGTCACGCGCCTCGCCATCGTGCATCGGACGGGGCGCCTGGCCGTGGGCGAGCCGAGCGTCGCGGTGGCGGTCTCGGCGCCTCACCGGCAGGCGGCCTTTGAGGCCGGCCGGTACATGATCGACACGCTGAAACAGACCGTGCCCATCTGGAAGAAGGAAGTGTGGGAAGGCGGCGCCGCCTGGGTCGGGACGGAGGAGCACGCCGCGCCGCGGCGGACCGGCTGACCCTACGGCTCGAGCACCAGTTTTCCGAACTGCTCGCTTCGCTCCAACATCTCGTGCGCGTGCCGGGCGTCCTCGAGCGGCCGCACCGCGTGCACGACCGGACGCAGCCGTCCGGCGTCGACGAGGCGCATGATTTCGTACATCGTCCCCTTGCTCCCCATGAAGCTGCCGCGGATCAGGATGCGGCGGGCGAAGACATACCGGAGGTCGGTCTGCGCGGCGAAGCCACTGGTCGCGCCGCACGTGACGAGGCGTCCGCCGCGGGCGAGCGCCCGAAGACTCGTCTCCCACGTGGCCTGGCCCACGTGTTCGAACACCACGTCCACGCCGCGGCGCCCCGTGAGGCGCCGGACCTCTTCGCCGACGGGCTGCGTGGCGTGGTTGATCGTGTCGTCGGCGCCGAGTGCGCGGGCCCGTTCCAGCTTCCAGTCGGCGCCCGCAATGGCGATCACCCGCGCATCGAAGATCTTCGCGATTTGAATGGCGGCGCTCCCGACGCCGCTGCCGGCTCCCCAGATCAGGACCGTCTCCGACGGCCGGACGCGCGCGCCGGCCACCAGCATGTCCCAGGCGGTCAGAAACACGAGCGGTACCGCCGCGGCCTCGGGGAACGAGAGCCGGGCGGGTTTGGGCAGGATATTGGCCTCGGGGACCGCGGCGAGTTCCGCGTAGCCGCCCGGGATGTGCTCGCCGAGGATCGAATACTGCCGGCAGAGGTTGTCGTCGGCGGAGAGACACACCTCGCAGTGGCCGCAACTCACGCCCGGGTTCACGACCACGACATCCCCCGGCTTGCAACTCGTGACGCCCGGCCCGATCGCCGCGACCTCTCCGGCGACGTCGCTGCCCAGGATGTGCGGCAGCGGCAGCGTCATGCCGGGGATCCCGCGGCGGACGTGAATGTCGAGATGGTTGACCGCGCAGGCGCGCACGCGCACCAGCACGCGGCCGGGGCCGGGAACCGGATCCGGCGCCTGTTCGTAGACAAGCACTTCGGGGCCCCCGTGCTGGTGGAACCGGACGGCGCGCATCGAGGTCTAGTTCTCGGCGCCGCGGAAGGCGCCCTGCGGTATACTCAGAACGTCGTGCCCAGGAGGAAATAATGACGGGACCGTTCTCGACCTCGATCGCCGCCAGATTCCGCCGCAGCGTCTATGCCGCGTCCCTCATCGGGCTGCTCGCGGGAGCCCTCGCCGCCGTGTCCGGGCCCTTGGCGCGCGCCCAGCAGGCCGGATCGAACTGGCGCGGATTGATCCCGGGACTCAAGGCCCAGACCGCGCAGCATCCCGATCCGGAGACGGCCTTCCGGCTTGCGATGGTGTACGCGCACGAAGGCATGCTGATCGACGGCTGGCACGTCTTCAAGCAGATCGACAAGATGGTGGGCGGGCAGAGCGGCCGGCCTGCGCTCGAGCGCAACATCATCGGGCACTCCGCGGCGGCCGTGCAGCAGAACCCCAAGGATCTCCTCGCGCGCTACTCGCTGGCCTTTTCATCGTCGGTCGCCGGCAATCACGACGTGACCTTTCGCGAGTTCCAGGAGATCACGCGCCAGGAGCCCGGCAACGCCATGAATCACGGGTACCTCGGTTACGTCTACTCTCAGCGGAAGGACGCCAAGAACACGATCGCACAGTGGGAAGAAGCGGTGCGGCTGGACCCCAACAACAGCGTGCTGCACTACATGCTGGGATCGGCCTATTACCAGACGGGCCGCAGCCGGGACGCGGCGGTGCAGTTCAACCTGGCGTATCGAGACCGCACCCTCTACAATTACATTACGCGCGGCGAGGAGCCGTAACGGCCGAACCGATTTAGCGCAAACAGCTTGATCGGCAGGCCGGTCTCTCCGCGCAACGCCAGGTCGGCCAGCACCTCCCCCACGACCGGGCAGAACTTGAACCCGTGGCCCGAAAAGCCACCCGCGAAGACGACCCGCTCAAACGCGGGATGGCGGTCAATGATGAAGTGCGAATCGGGTGTATTCGAGTACATGCAGGTGGCCGTCCCGAGCAGCGCGCCGGCCGCGTCCGGGATAAAGCCGGCCAGAAACTCGTGCATACGCGCCTTCTCGTCCTCGCCCACCTCCCGCCGGATGGTCTCTGGCGTCGTGACCTCCTGAAAGACCTGGTGAAAGGCCACCTTGACGCCCTGTCCCTCGACATAGGGAAACCCGTAGGCGTGGACATCGGCGACGTCCCAGCCGTAGATCGGCAACCGCGCCAATTCATCCCGGTGCCCACGGGGCTCGAACCAGTACAGGACCACGCGCTCGACCCGGATCGGCAGCGCGAGACCGTGAAGCACCTGTGTCGTCCACGGGCCGGCGGTCACGACAAGGCAGCCGCCGTTGTAACTGCCGCGCGAGGTCCGCACGGTGACACCGTCGCGGTTGGCGGTCCACGACACCACGGGTTCACTCGTGCGGAGCTCGGCCCCGTGGCGCCGCGCCAGATCGACGTGCGTGGCAACACACTGCTCCGGCACGAGGATGCCGGCTTTAAATTCGTAAAGCCCCACGGTCCCGGGCCTCGGCCGGAGAACCGGGTACCGCGCCCGGATCTCCTCCGCGCTCAGAACTTCGTACGGAATGCGGTGGGTCCGCGCGCTCAACTCCGCGCCGACGATGTGCGGGACTTCAGGAACGCCGACGTAGAGGGCCCCGGTCGTCCGGAGCAGCGGCGTGCCGGCCTCGCGTTCCAGCGCATGCCATAGCTCGTACGCGCGCAGCAGCAGCGGCACGTAGTCCGGACCCTCATAGTACGCCTGGCGGATGACCCGCGTTTTGCCGTGGGACGATCCCTGATCGTGCGCGATTCCGAACTGCTCGAGGCCGAGCACACGAGCACCGCGCCGGGCGAGATGGTAGGCCGCGGCGCTGCCCATGCCCCCGAGTCCCACCACGACGACGTCGTAACCGGTCATCGGCTTGATCGTCGATAAGGACAATCCGTCCGTTCCCTAATCGCTTCGTGCAGCACGGCCGCCTTTTGGTGCTTTCAGGGCCTCATCTAAAAGAGCGAGGAACCGCTTCACGTCGAGGGGCTTGGTCAAATACTGCCATGCACCGGCCGCGAGCAGCCGTGCAATCCGACTCGGGGTCGCGTCGGCACTAATCACGACCACCGGGACATTCTGAGTGTCGGGCGCTGCCTGCAGGCGGCGTAAGACCTCGTCCCCGGGGATGTCGGGCAGGTGCAGGTCCAACAGGATCAGATCGGGATGGTGCCGGCGGGCCAAGTCAAAACCGAGCTGCCCTTGCATGGCCGGAAGGAGTCGCACCCCCGGCCGGCGGGTCAAGAGACGCTGGATGAGTTCGAGATTGGACAGGTTATCCTCGACGTAGAGCACGGTGGCGATGTCGGAGGAAGCATCGAGCCCATCCGCGCCGGGCTCTTCCGGCTGGTGCGGCGTCAGCCGCGCCAGCGGCCCCTTCACCACAGGGAATTCCGCCCAAAAAGTGCTGCCCTTACCCACGGTGCTCTCCACGCCCAGCGTGCCTCCCATCGCCTCGACCAGACGCTTGGAGAGCGCCAGGCCGAGGCCCGTGCCCTCGGTGCTCGTCCGCTCAGCCCCCAGGCGCTCGAAGGGTATGAAGAGCCGCTCCATCTTGTCCGGGGGGATGCCCGGGCCGGTGTCGCTCACTTCGATCCGCAGCCGGCCCGCCGGGGTTTCCTCATAGCCAAGAGTGACAATGCCTCCCCTGTGATTGTACTTGATCGCGTTGGAGAGGAAGTTCAGCAACACCTGCTTCAATCGCTGAGCATCGGCGAGGATGTAGCGCTCGGGTGGACTGGGCCCGCCGCCGTTGAGCTGGACGTTCATCTCAGCGGCCACGGGCCGCATCAGGTCGAGGACTCCCTCCACTGCCTCTCGCGTCGCGACCGGCTCCAGTGAGATGGCAAGCCGCCCCGCCTCGATGCGCGCGATGTCGAGTACCTCATTGATCAACTCGAGAAGGTAGCGCCCTCCCTTCAGGATATATTCCAAGTTTTCGCTCTGCTGGGAGCTCAGGGAATCCATCCCCAAAAGCTGGGCGAAGCCCAGGATGGCATTGAGCGGCGTGCGCAGCTCGTGGCTCATGCGTGAGAGAAACTCGCTTTTCGCCTGGTTCGCCCGCTCGGCTTCCAACTTCGCCTCTTTGATCGCCGCCTCGGCCGCCCGGCGGTCGGTGACATCCCGGTCGTAGCCGAAGATCGAGGCCGGCGCGCCCGACTGATCGTACTCGACGCGGAATATCGAGTGCATCCAGCGATAGCTCCCGTCCTTGTGCCGGATGCGGCCTTCCTGGTCGAACTGCGTCCTCCGCTCCCGCAGCGCCGCCGCGGTGGTCGCGCGGAGCCTTTCCCGGTCTTCGGGGTGGAGGTGGGCTTCCCAGAACCCGGAGACGCCCAGCACTTCCTCCGGCCTGTAGCCGAGGATCCGCTCGATATTCGGGCTGATGTAGGTCATCGCCCGGGTCGGGGTGTCCACGCCGTCGAGTTTGAAGATAACGGACGGGCCTTGGGTGACCAGGGTTTCGAGGAAGGCCTTCGCCTCTCTCAGCTCCGCGGTTTGTTCGAGGACCCGCTGTTCAAGCTGGGCATTGAGCGCGTGAAAACTCTTGGCGCTCTCACGGGCTTCCTGTTCTGCTTGCTTGCGTTGTGTGATATCCCACGCCACCACCAAACTTGCTCTGCGACCGGCGAAGTCTAGGATGTGCGAGGTGATTTGGACATCGATGATTCGTGCGTCCTTGCGGCGATGTCGCCATTCGCCGGATGCCTGGAGCGGGGGGCGAGTTCTCTCGATGTTTGCGAGCAGACGAGGCACATCCTCGGAGGGCCGGATATCGGCAATACGCATCGCCAGGAATTCTGCGCGCGAGTAGCCATATTGAGCGATTGCGGCTTCGTTGACCTCCAGGAATTGCAGCGTTTCCAGATCATAGACCCACATCGGAAGCGGGTTATTCGCGAACATCACTTGGAAGGCCGATTGAAGAGCGGCGTTGTGCGGCGCCTCCGCAAACGTAGCGCGGGGTCGTTTTCGGGGAGAGTCGCCCGGCCGGCCCAAAGGCAATATTCCCACGTACTCGCCTCCCCTCGGGGCAGACGGACGTCCCGGCTATCCGACGTGTACGGTACCCCCGCGTATCTCATTTGAGACCTATCAATTTGTCGACACCGAGTAGAATTTGACCCACGACCCAAGGTTGCAAAGAATACCGGTTCACAAGACGCGCCACGGATTTCAGATTCGGTATCGCGGCCCACCAATTAGTATGGCAATATTAGATTGCACAGATTGCAGTACATTTGGGGAGAACTTTATTTATGGCTCCTCGGGCGAGGTATCGTACCTGCGCATCAAATTCGGACGATATCGAAGCAACGGGTGCTCGCCGTGTTTGGGTATCTAGAAGACCCTTCCATCCGGCAGCGGGTGCGAGAAGCCCTGCGCGTACACTTGGATCTCGACTAACGAGAAGGCACAGGACAGCCTAGGGGCGTGCGCGGATAATCGTTCGCCCTATCTCTCAACTCATTCGGAGAATAGGAAGGCCATTATGATTGACGCCCCAGCCGTCGGGACCGCCGGAACGCCGTCCGACCGACAATAGTCATTAGTCCCCCGACAAACGCCGTCAGGGTCCACGGCAGCCCAAACGCGAGCACCAGCACGACGCCGGTCTCCGACGGCAACTGCGCGCCCTGAAGCGCCCCGATTAACCGGTCGGCGCCGATCCGTGCCCAGACCGCCGCGACGGCGGCGGGCAGACCGAAGCGCGCCATCGGCGGCGCGACCCACGCCGCGACGAGGCCGGCGACACCAGGAGAGACCACCGGCAGCCACAGCAATATGTCCCCCAGGGGGCCCGAAGGACGGCCGTTGAGCGACGAGCCGGACCCGGCGCTCAACGCATCGATCACCTCGAAGAGCGCCGCCCCGACCGCGACGGCGAAGAACCATCCCGCAGCGGTCCACCCGCGCGTGCGCGGCCGAACGGTCATCGCGGGACGTTTGACCCGGGGCCCGCGGCTGTGGCCCGATTACGGAGTATCGCTTTCGAGTTCGGTGAAATGGGCGTGCGTGGCGCCTTCGGCGATGAACCGGCGCGTCTTGTAAAGGATCGTCACGCGGTCCGCGGTAAGCGTGCCCTGCCGCCGGATCACCTGCACGTGTTCGGAGAAGACGGCGTTCGATTTCGCGAAGTCGACCTGCGCGAGGCCGCCGGTGATGGTCGCCCCGTAGACTTCCGCCGTGACGGGCCCGTGGACTGTGGCCTGCTGTCTTTGCTGAAAGAACTCTACCGAATCGCCCAGGATCCGCCCGAGGCGGTTGGAGGCGACGACGTGTCCGCTCACGACCCCGTAGTGATCGCTCTGCGTATACACGACGCGATCACCGTTCACGATCAGGTCGGGCGCGGCGAACAGCGTGATGTGGCCGTCCGCCACCAAGCGGCCGGAAGCGCGGTCGGCGACGATGTGGTCGCCCTGCAGCGCGTAATCCTTGGTCTCGGCGCTGGCCGCCCCCGCCATCGTGATCCGGCTGATCTGGTTCGCGGCGGTGAACGCGATCGTGACGGCGTCGCCGGCCGCCTTGCCTTGCGGATCCGTGATCACGGCATTGCCGGTAAATTCCGCGGTCCGCTCCGCGCGGCGAAGACGCAGCATGTTCGCCGTTGCCACGCCGGCCGCGTAGGTAAGCCGGACATGTCCGCGGGCCGTCAGTTGCGTTCCGGTATTGTCCACCGTGAGTTCGTCGGCGGTCACGTTGAGGGGGCCTTGCAGCGCCGGCAGCGGCGCCGCCGAGGAGGGCGCCGCGGGGGCTGCGCCTTCCGCACGCATCGGCGGCGGCATGCCCGGTGCGCCGAAGGCGGACAGCAGGGCCGCCGCCAGCACCGCCGCGCACATTTCGAGACCGGGGCGCGTCAAGCCCGGCCCACCCCTCAACCGCGGCCTGCCTGCCCGCCGCCTGGAGAACGGTCCGCGCCGGTCACATCACGGCACGACGCGCAATAGCCGTAGAACTCGACACGGTGGCTGACGACGCCGAACGCGGGGTCGGTCAGCCCCGTCTGCTCTCGCTCAAGCACCTCGGCGACCCGGCCCTGCGGCAAATCCACCACCGCGCCACACCGGAGACACGTGCCGTGATAGTGGGGCTGCGGGTTGGCGCAGAACACGGCCCGCCCGTCGCCGTAGGTCAACCGCCGGACAATGCCGAGGCGGCCAAGCAGTTCGAGCGTGCGGTACGTCGTCGCCAGGTTGACGGTCGGGCACAGGACGCGGGCGCGGCGACAGACATCCTCCGCCGGCACGTTGATACGCCCGGTGCTGAGCAGACTTTGAAGAATCGCCAGACGCTGCGGCGTGGCGCGGTACCCTTGCCGCTCGAGGGCCCGGAGATGCGCGGCGATGCTTCCCGGCTCGTGGCGCCGCCGCGTCGCGGCACCGCCCCGGCCCGCGCGGCCTTGTCCCGGACGGTGCCGGCCGCTCGTCGTAAGGGCGGCCGGTCGCGCGCCGATCTTGTTGGACCCGATCCCGTCTGAGGCGGGACGGTCTCCCGCAGAGGCGGGACGGGCCTGCGGGATGCGCTGGCCCGCCGCTGGGATGCGCGGGTCCGCGGTGGCCATGTCCGGCGCCGCCAGGTCTAAAAGAACTCTCGCCGCAGCGTGTCCGCCTGGGCGCTCGTGAGCGGCGCTAGCGTGCGCGTTGCGACCGGGCCGACTTTGAGCTCGGTGACCTGGTCTTCGTATGTCGGCTCGCCCTGCGCTTGGTAGAGAATGCCGATCGGGATCCGCTCGTCCCATTCCTGGGCCTTGTGCCACGCCGCGGTCCGGTCGGCCGGATCGTGGCCGGCTTCCTCGAGCTTGTAGACACGCTCGCGGTAGTAGTCGTACGTGTTGATCTTGTTGTAGATGACGCACGGCTGCAGCACGTCGACCAGCGCGTAGCCCTTGTGATGAATCGCCGCCATGATGAGTTTGGCGAGGTGCTTGGGGTCGCCGGAGAACCCGCGCGCAACAAAGGTGGCTCCGCCGTTGATCGCGGTCGACAGCGGGTTGAACGCGACTTCGATGCTGCCCTCCGGCGTGGTGCTGGTCTGGAAGCCGCGCGGGCTCGTGGGCGCGTACTGCCCCTTGGTGAGGCCGTAGACCATGTTGTTCTCTGCGATATGGACGATATCGGGATTGCGGCGCATGATGTTCATAAAGTGGTTGCCGCCGATCCCGTAGCCGTCCCCGTCGCCGGTGACCGCGATGACGTGCAGCGCGTGATTGCCGAGCTTCGCGCCCATCGCGATCGGGAGCGCCCGCCCGTGAATCGTCGTGAAGGCGTTCGCGTTGAGGTAGTCGGGCAGCTTGCTGCCGCACCCGATGCCGGAGAAAAACATCACTTCATGCGGCCGGATCTCGAGCTGCGCGAGCGCGCTCTTCACGGCGCTCAGGATGCCGTAGTCCCCGCACCCGGGGCACCACGTGACCTTGATGGAGTTGTTGTAGAGTTTCTGATCAAGCATGGACCTTGGCCTCCTCGAGCTGCGCCAGGATATACTCCGGGGACACCGGCCGGCCGTCCCACCGGAGGATCATACGGTCGGCTTTGCGGCCGGTCATCGCCCGCACGAGCTGCGCGAACTGGCCGGTCTGGTTGCCTTCCACCGCGATCAATTGCCGCGCCGCCTCGATGAGCGGCGCCGCCTTGGCCTCCGGGAAGGGCCAGATATCGACGAAGTGCAGCATGTTCGCACGGCGGCCCTTGGCGTTCAGCAGATCGACCGCCTCGCGCATCGCGCCGTATGTGGCGCCCCAGCCCATGAGCGTGATCTCCGCCCCTTCGGGACCGTAGATGGCCGGCGCGCGGAGGTCTTCGACGATGTTGTGGAACTTGCGCATGCGCTTGCCCGCCATGCGGAGCCGGTTGGCCGCGTCTTCGTCTTCGAAATGGCCGTACTCGTCGTGCTCGTCGCTGCAGGTCTGCTGGAGCGCCTTTGGATGTCCGGCGAGCGCGCGCGGCGAGACGCCGCTCGGCGTGTCTTTGTAGCGCAGGTACGGCTCGCTGAGCCGGTCGAGCTGCGCGGGACTGAGTAATTCGCCGCGGTCGATTCTGACCTTCTCGATCGGGAACGCCGACGGCAACAGCGTCCGCATCGTGTTCGTGAGATAGAACTCCGTCATGACGATGACGGGGCACTGCCACTTCTCCGCGAGGTTGAACGCCCGCACCGCGGCGTCAAAACACTCTTCCTGCGTCCCGGGCGCGAGGACGATCCGCGGGAACTCGCCCTGGCTCGCGAAGAGCGCAAACAGCAGGTCGCCCTGCTCGGTCTTGGTCGGCATGCCGGTCGACGGACCGGGCCGCTGCGCCTCGATGATCACGACCGGTACTTCCGCCATGCCGGCGAGGCCGAGCGCTTCCGCCATCAAGGCAAATCCGCCGCCGCTCGTCGCGGTCATCGTCCGCGCGCCGACGTTGCCGGCGCCGATCGCAAAGCAGATCGCCGCGATCTCGTCTTCCGTCTGTTTGATGACGATGTCGTACTTCTTCGCGTGCGATGCCATGAACTCGAGCACCGAACTCGCCGGAGTCATGGGGTAGCCCGACATGAACCGGCAGCCCACGGCGATCGCGCCGACGGCGAGCGCCTGGTTGCCGTTGATCAGCATCCGGTCCGGCCGCTCTTTGAGCGGGCTGATCTTCCAGTCGAACGACTTGGCGTAGCGCTCTGTGGAGAGGCGGTAGCCTTCTTGGGCGACCTTGAGGTTGCCCTCAACGACGGCGTCGCCCTTGCGCTTGAAGTTGCTCCTGATGACATCGGCGATGAACTCAAACGGATACTCGACGATCCCCGCGAGCGCGCCGAGGCCGCAGGTGTTGGCCATGATCTTGTTGCCGCCGATTTCCTGGGCGACCTTGGACAGCGGCATGCTGAAGAGCTGCGCCCCGCGGCGGACAACCGCGGCCGTGTCGACCTTGAGGCCCTCGTCGAAGATGAGCGCGCCGCCGCGGACGACGTGCGGCCCATAGTCGGTGATGGCCTCGGGGCTGAACGCCAGCAGCACCTGCACGCCTTCGTGGTGGCTCCAGAGCGGGTGCTCCGCGACGCGGATCTGGAAGAAGTTCAACCCGCCGCGGATGCGCGACATGTATTCCGGATAGGTATGCAGCCACAGCCCGCCGTGACTGAGGGCCGCCGCGAACCCGGCACCGCCGGACTCGACGCCCTGACCGGCCTCACCGGCAAGCCGAATCGACAAATCGTTGACGAGCCTAGCCACGCTTCGTCACCCCCGTTGAAGGTCGGGCCGTCCGCCCCGGTTGCGCCGTCCTTGTGGGACCGTGCCCCGTGGCGATCGACCCCCCGCGCGTTCTGCGGAGGCGGGACGCCTCCCGTTCTTCCCAACTACGGCGCCTGAGCGCCCCGACCCTAGGATTTCCGTTCTTCTTCCTGCCACATGGCGTCGAGTTTGCGGTACTTCTCCGGAAATTCCCCGGTGTACCGCAGGTACGCCGGAATCGGATAACGGATCCCGCCCCGCTGCGTCCCGCGCAGGCCTTCCACCAGTTCGGCCGCGCGGGTCCACGGAAAGGCAAACGCCATCTCGTGGTCTTCCGTCTGTCCGTAAATGCGGTCGCCGTAGCAAGGCAGGATCACCTGCGGCTCCCCGCTGTGCATCGTCTCGATGACCGCGTCGGCGCAGTCGAGACGCGCGGAAAAGCTGCTGTGCAGCCGTCCGCCCTTCCGGTAGAGCGCCGCGGCGACGAGGCGCATGACCTGGGCCGAGTTGCCGTAGACGAGGCCGACCGCCGGCTCAAACGCGGCGCGGCCGAGGGGCGCCACGAGCAGACGCTCGTATTCTCCGAGCGCGAACTTCGGGACTTCGGCTTCCGTCCGTGCCGCGGCCTCCGGACTGTCCACGTACATACCGCACGCGAGGTTCCCTTCAGCGTAGTACGGCAGTACGGGCTCGAAGCCGAACGCCGTCTTGGCGAGCGGGCAGCTCAGGTCGTCGCGGCCCACGGCCAGGGCCCAGCCGTAGCGGCGCGCGATGGAAAACGTCTGACAGATAGCCACCTTGATGCCCATGTCGGCGGAAGGCCGGCGGACCTTGTCGGGCAGCGCCTCACCGGCGCGGACCATCCGGATTCCGAGGGGAAAGCTCTGCGGCCGGACATGGTGCTCGATCTCGGCGTTCACCTCCGCCGGCGTCATCGCGGCTGCCGCCCCGGCGGGCGAAGCGCCCCCCCGGCCCCCCGCCGGTGCGCCGAGGTGCGGACCGCCGCCGCGCGGATCGCCGCTCACTTCGCCGGCCCGAGCAGCGCGTCGGCGATCTGGTAGAAGACCTGCGCGGAGGCGGAGTCGGGCGCTGTCGCCGTCACGGGCTGCCCACGGTCGCCGGCTTCGCGGATGGCCGGATCGAGCGGTATCTGGCCCAGGAGCGGCGCGTCGACGAGCTTCGCCAGGCGCTCGCCGCCGCCCCGGCCGAAGATGTACACGGGCTGCGCGCCGGGCGCGGGGAGGTAGTACGACATGTTCTCCACCACGCCGACGACCGGAGTGTTGACCTTCTCCGCCATGCGGCCGGCGCGGTAGGCGACGCCGGTCGCGGTCTCCTGCGGGGTGGTGATGATGAGCATTTCCGCGCGGGGTAGCGTCTGCGCGATCGTGAGGGCGACGTCGCCGGTTCCCGGCGGCAGGTCGATCAAGAGGTCGTCGACGTCCTCCCAGTAGACCTCGCTGAGGAACGTCGTGATGGCCTTATGGAGCATCGGCCCGCGCCACATCACCGCCTCGTTCTCGTCGACCATGAATCCGATGGAGATGACGCGCACGCCCCAGCGCTCGAGCGGGATGATCATCTGGTCGATGATCGTCGGTTTGCCGCTCACGCCGAGCATCCGAGGAATGCTGAACCCGTAGACGTCGGCGTCGACGACGCCGACTTTGCGCCCCCGCCGGGCCAGCGCGACCGCCAGGTTGGTCGTGACGGTCGACTTGCCGACCCCGCCTTTGCCGCTCGCGATCGTCAAGACGCGCGTCGTCGACGTAGGGGACAGGATGGGCGATTGTTTCTGCGGGCCGGGCCGCAGCTGTCCGATCAGGGCCTGGCGCTGCTCCTGCGTCATCACGCCGAGCTGCACGTCCACGGTCGTGACACCGGGAAGCGCCCGAACCTTCTCTTTGATCGAGTCGGTGATCGTCTCGCGCAGCGGACAGCCGCTGATGGTCAGAAGAGCGTCGACCCGCACGGTGCCGTCGCGGATCGCGACGTCCTTCACCATGTTGAGTTCGACGATGCTGCGGTGCAGTTCCGGATCCATCACATCGCGCAGCGCCTCGAGCACCTGCTCGCGCGTCACCGCGATGGAGCGTGCCGCCATGCCCATGCCTCCTCCACCCCTCACGCGGGAACTCTCGGCGTGAATGCCGTCTGCCGCGGCTGCCTCGCCGGCAGCAACGCCCGGCCGCGGCCGCGCCGCAGCCGCACGCTCTCACTCTGCCTGACAACGGGAACGGCGGCCGATACTGCCGCGCGTCGGGGTGCGCCGGCCGGACGGGTGAGAAACATTCTCACTTCCTAGACCAGGATAGACTGGGACCAAACCGCTGTCAATAAGGCATGCGCCTGAGACCGCCTGTTTACGTCATCAGGCATGCGACCAGGCCGAACGACCGGCACACGCGGCACCCCGGGTGGCCTTGTGCAACTGACTACTTATGGTTATCATATAGTCATGAGACAGGTGCGCATAGCACAACTCAAAGCGCGGCTGAGCGAGTACCTGCGAGATGTGCGCCGGGGCGAGACACTCGCGGTCTTCGATCGCGACAGTCCCATTGCCGAGATTGTCCCGGTTAGAACTGGGTCGACGCTGCGTGTGCGGAAGCCGGCAGCCGGCGCCCTGCCGCCGAACCGCGTCCCGTTGCCACGGCCGCTCAAGCTCGACATCGATGTCGTTGAATTGCTACTCGAAGAACGACAAGGCCACCGGTGATCGCCTACGTTGACGCGTCGATTCTGCTCAGGATCGCGCTCGGACAGAAACGCGCGCTGCCGGAATGGCGGGACATCGAGCGAGGCGCGGCCAGCGCCCTTGTGATGACTGAATCACTCCGGACGCTGGACCGGCTTCGTCTTCGCGCGAGCCTCTCCGATGTCGAAGTCGCGGCGCGTCGCTCCACCATTCTCGCGCTCATCGGATCGCTGGAATTGGTGGAGATTGATTCCAACGTTCTCGAGCGCGCCGCTCAGCCGATGCCGACAGAACTCGGCACGCTCGATGCCATTCACCTCGCCACGGCACTCCTCTGGCGAGACCACGCAGCGGCGAACGTCACGATGGCGACCCATGACGCCGCGCTCGCACTGGCGGCTCGGGCCCACGGCCTGCCGGTAGTCGGCGTCTAACTCCCCGTACTCGCCGGCCCGGCGGGCCCCCCGCGCTCCGGACCTGCGGCTTTCGGGTCGCCTCCGGCACCGGTTCCGGACCCCCGGCCTCGGCGGCGGCGCCGCCGTTTCCGACGGTGTCCCTGGCCGCTCGATGCGCCGTCCGCGACCCCGTCCGCCGGGCCGGGCACGGCAGCCGCCGTCCCGCCCTGCGCGGGGAACCCGGCCTGCCGCGGCGGCACAGGCGTGCGAGACCCGGACTCACGCTGAGACCGGTCCGGCCGCTCTCGGTGGCGGGCGCGAATCGGACGTGAGGGCGACGACCTCGGCGCCGCGGGCCTTCCCGAGGACGTTGATGGAGTGCTCTCCCGGGGAGCGCCCTCGTCCGAGGCAGCGTTCGGTGGCGCCGCGTCCACGGACGCGTCCTGGGCCGCCGAGACCAACGGCGCCGTGTCCTTCTGCGCGCGCTCGGGCTCGGGCGTCTCCGGGACTGCGCCGTCCGCGCCCGTCAATTCGTCCGTGTCCGCCGCGGCGCCTGCGTCTGTCCGCGCGGCGGTACGAAGGGGACGGCGTGACGGCGCCCGCCGTTCCGCGGCCAGCCGCACACGGTCCAGCATCCGCTCGACGTACTGCACCAGAAAATGCTTGACGGCTTCGTCGGACAGCATCGGGATGCCCGGGTCCGCTTCGACCCGGCACCCCAGCAGCGTGGCCTCATCGCCAGATTCGATCGTGAAGCGCTGCGAGAACCCACGCAGCGTTCCCCGTATCTGCATGACGTCCACGCTGTGCGGCGCGCGCGCTACCGTGCGGACCACCGCCTCGACCGGCAACCCCGCGAAATACCCGCGGAGCGTGACGAGCGGGTCGCTGCCGCGGCGCTCCTCGAGGTCGGCCGTCAGCCAGAGCGGCCCGCCGTACCGGGGCAGGTGTTCGGTGTGCGCGATGTGGGCGAAGACGTGCTCGCGCGAGGCGCGGACGATCCGGTGCCCCTCGACGACGACGACAAGCGGTGGGGCGGGCGGACTTATGCGCCGAGCTCCCTGCGGACGCGGCGGGTGCCCTCCACCATCGCCCCGAGTTTCGCCACCGTCTCGTCGATCGTGCGCGTCTTGAGGCCGCAGTCGGGCGACACGTAGATCTGCGCGGCCGGAATAACGTCGAGCGTACGCCGGATGCCGTCGACGATCTCGTCCGGCGACTCGGCGCGGTGACTGTGCGCATCGAGCACGCCGAGGCCGATGTCCTTGGTGAAGCGCGGCGACCGGAACGTCTCGAGCAGCGCGAACTCGTCGTTCTTGAGCGCGAGGTCGATCTGGTTTACCGCGAGACGGAGCATCGCCGGATAGATCTTCGGCACGTCCCCGTAGCACACGTGGGTGACGGTATACGCGTTGAGCCCGCGCGTGACGACGTCCATCGCCTCGACCGCGAGTTCGAAGTCTTCGTCCGGCCGCGTGTGGATGGCCGGTTCGTCGATCTGGATGTACCGGGCGCCGGCGCGTTCGAGGTCGATCGCCTCGTCGTGGATCGCGCGCGCGAGCTCCATCACGAGTTCACGCCGCGACGGATAGTATTCGTTGAACGACCATTCCGCGATGGTGTAGGGGCCCGTCAGCATGCCCTTCACCGGCCGGGGCGTCAGGCCTTGGGCGAAGCGGAACCAGTCCACGGTGAGCGGGCCGCGCCGGCCCACCGGCCGGACGACCACCGGCTTGGGATAATACCGGTTGCCGTACGAGCGCACGAGGCCCGCGATCTCGAATCCGTCCATCTGGTCGGCGAAGAAGGCCACCATGTCCCCGCGGTACATCTCGCCGTCGACGAGGATGTCGATGTCAAGCTCTTCCTGCCGGCGGATCCATTCCTCGGTGGCCCGGCGCTCGAGAGCCTGCAGCTCCGCGCCGTCCATCTGTTTGCGCGCGACCTTGCGGCGCGCCTCGAGCAGGGACGGCGGCTTCGGGAAACTGCCGACGGTCGTCGTGGGCAGGAGCGTGGCCACAGCGGTCGGCGTCGCGGCGGCGGTCATGACGCACCCCCTCTGGCGGCGCGCACGCCGGATACGAGCGCCTCGAGTTTGCGGCGCGCGACGCGCCGCGGGAGGAACTCGAGCCCGGCGCTGGGCCCGATTTGCAGCATCTCCGCCGGCACGATCTCCGCCGCACGGCGGCACGCCGCCGCCACCTCGTCCGCGGATTCCAGCCGGGTGTTCCGGGCATCGAGGACCCCGGCGCCGAGCACTTTCGTGAACTTTGCGCGGCGCAGAACGTCCCAGTTTTTGGGGGCGGCGACGAAGTCGACGCCGATCACGCTTACCGGCAGGTCAAGGATCGCGGGATACAGCCCGTCGAGGTGGCCGAAATAGGTGTACATCGCGCGGGTCGCGATGACGCCGTCCCACAGCGCCTCCGCGGCCCGGCGGAACAGCGGGAACTGGTCCCGGCGCGCCAGCAGGCCCGGCTCGTCGACTTGGATCACCGTGGCACCCGCCGCCGCGAGCGCGCGCAGTTCCTTGTTCAGCGCCGCGGCCAGCGCCATCACGAACTGGTCCAGCGTACCGTAGAACTCGTCCTTGCTGAGCACCGCGAGGGTGAAGGGTCCCGTGACGACCGCCTTGACCGGCCGGGCGCTGTGCGTGGCCGCGAACTGATAGTCGGCCACCGTGATGGGGCCGCGCCACGCCACTTCCGCCGTCGCCACCGGCTGGCGGTAGTAGACGTTCGTGTCGAAGTACCGCTGCAGCCCGTTGATGGTGAAGCCGTCGAGGCCCCGCGCGAAGTACGTGAACGCGTCCTCCCACCGGATCTGGCCGTCGGTGAGGAGGTCCACGCCCGCGTCGGCCTGCTCGCGGAGGACTTCGGCCGTGACCTCGTCCTCGACGCGGTGCAGATCCTCCCGCGTAATTTCGCCGCGCTGGAGCTTTTCGACGCTCGTGCGCCAGCGGCCGGGCGCGGGGGGATCGGGAATCTTCGGATAGCTGCCGACCACCGTGGTATTCACCGCGTCCACCTCCGCCCCGTACGCCCGCCATCGCCGTCGCGCACAGCACCGGTGCCGCGGCCGGCCGGGCTCCGACCGGTCACGCCAGCGCCTCGCGCGCGATGATCAGCCGCTGCACTTCCGATGTGCCCTCGCCGATCTCGCATAACTTCACGTCGCGGTAAATCCGTTCGACCGGATAGTCTTTGATGAAGCCGTAGCCGCCGTGAATCTGGACCGCACGGTTGGCCGCCCGCGAGGCGGCCTCCGACGCGTACAACTTCGCCATCGACGCGGCGAGCCGGAACGGCTCGCCGCGGGCCGCGCGCGAGGCCGCGTCCATGACCAGCACTTCCGCAGCGTCCAACTCCGTCGCCATATCGGCAATCATCCACTGGATCGCCTGCAGATCCCCGATCGGACGCCCGAACGCCCGCCGCTCGCGAGCATACTCGACCGACGCGTCGAGGGCCGCGCGCCCCAACCCGAGGGCCAGGGCGCCGATCCCAATCCGCCCGCCTTCGAGCACCCGCATGGCCTGGTCGTACCCCTCGCCCGGCGCGCCGATGACATGCGTCGCAGGCACGGCGCATTCCTCGAAAATCACCTCGGCCGTGTCGCTCGACCGCATACCGAGCTTGTCTTCGTGCTTGCCGACGCGCAGCCCGGGGGTGCCCCGTTCCACGATGAAGGCGGAGATACCGCGCCGCCCCGCCGACGGATCCGTCCGCGCCATGACCACGTAGACGCCGGCGATGCTGCCCTGCGTCACGAATACCTTCGTGCCGTCGAGGATCCACCGGTCACCGCGGCGCTCCGCACGGGTCGCGAGCGCGGCCGCGTCGCTGCCGGCCCCCGGTTCGGTGAGACACCAGGCGCCGAGCGCCTCGCCGGAAGCGAGGCGAGGCAGGTAGGTCCGACGCTGCGCGGGGGATCCGAACCGGGCGATGTGTCCGGAGCACAACGAATTGTGCGCGGCGACGCTGAGCGCGATCCCGCCGTCGCCCCAGGCGAGCGCTTCGATGGCGAGCGCCATCCCGACCGTGTCGATGCCGGAGCCGCCGTCATCGGCCGGCACCGTCATACCCCACAGACCCAGCGAGGCGATCGTAGGCACCAGGTGCAGAGGGAACGTGTTCTCGGCGTCCCAACGCCGGGCGTGCGGGCGCAGTTCGCGGGAGGCGAACTCACGCACCGTCCGGTGGATCAGACGCTGCTCCTCAGTGTATTCGAACCGCACCGGCGACTCCGGACAATCCTCGCGCTGCGCGCGCACGCATGTGAAAAGCCTCCCGTGGGTTCCACGAGAGGCTCAGGGTTCCTCTCGGATGCCGCGGCCGCGGGCCCGGCCGTCCCTACAGCGGAACGGCCTCGACCGCCTTGATCTCCGGGACGCGCTCCTTGAGCATCCGCTCGACGCCGGCCTGCAGCGTCATCATGGAGTACATGCAGCCGACGCACGAGCCGGCCAGCCGGATCTGCACGACGCCGTTCACGATGTCGACGAGCTCGATGTCGCCGCCGTCGGCTTGCACGTGCGGCCGGATCTGGTCGAGCACGTCTTGGACGCGCGCGTTGAGTTCGAGATCCGAAGCCGGGCTGGTCGTCGCCGGGTCCATCACACCTTCGCCTCGCTCTCCTGCCCGCACTCTTCGGGTGCGCCGGCTTCCTCGCGGGTGTGGAAGGAGTGGCCGCAGCCGCAGGTCGATACCGCGTTGGGGTTGCGGATCGCGAAGCCCTGCGCCGTCACGGACGTCACGTAGTCGATTTCCGACCCGGACAGGAGACCCGAGCTCGCTTTGTCCACCACGACGCGCACGCCGTCCCGCTCGAACACCTGATCCTCGGCGTCCTGCGACTCGTCGAACGTCATGCCGTAGGAATAGCCGTCGCAACCGCCCTGGGTAATGAACACCCGCAGGGCCAGCTTGGGGTCGTTCTGCTCCGCGAGCATTTCCTTGACCTTGGTCACGGCGCGGTCCGTCAGTGTGATCATGCGGGAACTCCCTTCCGCAGCGGCTGGAGCCGCAGGCGCGGCCTCACACTTCGTCAACGAGCCACTATACCATATATATTCCTATCTCCGTTATTGTACGGGCCGCCGGTTTCGTTTGTCAAACGAGCTTGCTGCCCTGGTTATACCGGCTCACCCGCCTTGACGATCACGGCGATCTAGGCATGCCGGCAAGGCGGGTGGCCGTCGTCTGAGTTCGCCATCTCCAGTTCATAACTTCGGACAGAATGGCGGACGCAACCCCAGCATTGGAGTACCAGGTCGTATGGGTCACCGGCCACTCAAGCCCGGTGAACGCTGCCGATATCGTGTTGAATGAATTCGGACAGGAAGGCTGGGAGGTTGTCCAAGTCGTTCAAAGCATCGTGGATTTCCACAAATGGTACGCTGTAATTAAGCGTGTGAAACAGGACGGGACTGCTAAGTAAAAGCGCCCTTTGGTACCGTTACTTTTTCGTGTTCAAAATTGTCCAAGTGCCCGGTCGGGCTGCGCGACAACGCCAGTGAATTTAGGAAGAACTTGCCGCCCCGGCAGGCGAATGTTACACTCGGCTCGCACTTCACACTCCGGCCGTCGCGGCGCTTGATCGCTGCTGCGCGCGGCGGCCTTCGGAGGCCGCGGGTGGACATATCGAGCCCCACGCGTACTCTCGCTCCCCTCAAGATCGTCACGAGCACCTTGACTGTCCGGACCGGCGGCCACCTTGAGGTCCACGACCTCACGGATCAGGTCGCGTCGCTGCCCGGCTTGGACGAAGTGGCCCAGGGCGTCGTGCTCCTCCACACGCTCCATACAACGACTGCGCTGTGCATCAACGAAGCGCAGGACGCGCTGCTCGAGGACATGCAGGCGCTCCTGCGGCGGCTGGTCCCCGAACGGGGGGACTATCGCCACAATGATCCGGCCGTCTCCGACTGCAACCGGGCGAACGCCTGGAGCCACCTTGCCGCGGTGCTGCTCAGCCACACCCTGCAGATTCCCGTCGAGCAGGGACGGCCGGTGCTCGGTACGTGGCAGCGCATTCTGTTCTTCGAAATGGACGGTCCGCAGACGCGGCGCATCCACGTCCAGGTCATGGGCGCGTAGCGGCGCGCCCGCGCGATGCAGTTCATGGTGGTCGAGCGCTTCAAGGGCCGGGATGCGAAGGCGATCTACCGACGGCTGCGCGACGAGGGGCGGCGCATGCCGGAGGGCCTGAGGTATGCCGGCAGCTGGATCGAGGCCAACTTCGACCGGTGCTGGCAATTGATGGAATGCGACGACGCGCGCGTGCTGCAGCAGTGGGTCGCCGGCTGGAACGATCTCATCGAGTTCGAGATTGTGCCGGTGGTGCCATCGGCCGAGGTTCGCGCGGTGATGGAACCGCTGCTGTAAGAGAGGATTGGCCGTACCCCGAAAGACACTGGTGCTCCTCGTCTCTCTCGCGGCCGTCCTCGTGGCGGTCATGGCGGTTGCGGGGCAGCAGGCGGTGGTCCCTCGGAAAGCGCACAGTACCTTCGAGAATTACTACGCGTTCCGAGGATGCGCGCAGCTCGTGGAACGCACGTCCGACTACGGCGTGTGCCGCTTGGCGTCCGGAAAGGCCGTCAAAATCGTCCGCTTCCGCGGACGATGGTACCTCGACGGAGATCTCCCGGTGTGCGTAGGCGGGCTGTGCCTGTAGCCGGCGGGCCTACTCGGTGGGCAGTGAGGCGTTAATCCAAGCGAGTATGCCGCCCTTGAGGTTCACCGCCTTGTCGTAGCCGCGATCCCGCAGCAGACCAACGGCCTTGCCGCTCCGTCCGCCCGACCGGCAGTAGATGATGGCCGGGGTCGCCGGGTCGATCTCCTTGAACCGCTCACCCACCTGGCCCAGGGGGATCAAACGGCCCTCGTGGATGTGGGCGTCCTCGTACTCCCACGGCTCCCGCACGTCGATCAACTGCACGCCGCCGCGCGCCAGCATCACACTCGCTTCGACCGGCGTGATCTCCGGAATCGGTTTCGTCGCGGCCCGGTCGTGCGCCGGCACGCCGCAGAACTGCTCGTAGTCAATGAGCGCCGTGATCGTGGGCCGGTCGCCGCAGACCGGGCAGTCCGGGTTGCGGCTCCAGCGGACGACGCGCGTCTCGCCTTCGAGGGCGTCGAAGATCAGCAGCCGGTTGGCCAGTGTGTCGCCGGCGCCGAGCAGCAGTTTCAACACTTCGAGCGCCTGCCGCGAGCCGATGTGGCCGCACAACGCGCCGAGGATGCCGCCTTCCGCGCAGCTCGGGACCATCCCGGGAGGGGGCGGCGTCGGGAACAGGCACCGGTAGCAGCCGTGACCGGGGATGAACGTGGTGGCCTGCCCTTCCCACTTCAGGATGCTCGCGTCGACGAGCGGCTTGCCGAGGAGCACGCAGGCGTCGTTCACGAGATACCGCGTCGGGAAATTGTCGCTGCCGTTCACGACGACGTCGTAGTCGCGGATGACGTCGAAGGCGTTCGCGCTCGTGAGCACCGTCTGATACGGCACGACGTTCACATCGGGATTGAGTCCGCCGAGCGTGCGGCGCGCCGATTCGGTCTTGTCCTGGCCGAGCGCGGGCGTGGGATGCAGGATCTGCCGGTGGAGGTTGCTGAGATCGACCCGGTCGCCGTCGACGATCCCGATAGTCCCCACACCGGCGGCGGCGAGGTACAGTGCGACGGGCGACCCGAGGCCTCCGGCTCCGATGATGAGGACTTTGGACCGCAGCAGTTTCGCCTGGCCTTCGAGCCCCACTTCTTCGAGGATGACCTGGCGTCCGTACCGTTCCATCTGCGTGTCGCTGAGAAGCGGCGCCGGTGCCGCCTGGACTTCCCGGACCTTTGTCGCCACGATCGATCCCTCCATCCCGCCGCGTGCGGCCGGCGGCACACCCTGCGCGGACCGCGGTGCGCCGGCCCGCGCGGCCGGCCCGCAGTTCGGGTACATTTTCTTACGATAGGCACTCCCCGGAGGCCTGTCAAGGAAACTACGGCCCGCGCCGGGACGTTTGCCTATTTGGGCACAATACTGTGCGTTGTCTCTCGATTAGGAATAACGCCGTGAGACCGCGGATGCTTCCGTTCCGGCGCATGGACCGCTTCGCCCGGGGACCGGCGTGATCGGCCGTGCCGGCCGCGCGAATGGCGCGGCTAAGATCCGGTGCTATAATGCGCGGTGGCCCGGGGGCAACGCGAGGACCGGCGGACAAGGAGTGCGGCAATGACCCCAGACGGCGACGTGTACGATGTCACGATTATCGGCGGCGGGCCCGTCGGCCTCTACGGCGCCTACTACGCCGGCTTCCGGACCCTGCGGACGAAGATCGTCGAAAGCCTCGACGCGCTCGGCGGGCAGATCACCGCGCTGTACCCGGAGAAGCCCATCTACGACGTCGCGGGCTTCCCGCGCATCATCGGCCGTGAACTCGTCGACAACCTCGTCGAGCAGGCGAGCCAGTACTCGCCGGCGATCTGCACCGGCGAGACGGTGGAGAAGCTCGAGCGCGCCTCGGACGGCACCTACCGGCTCACGACCAACCGCAACCGCCACACCACCAAGGTGCTCCTTGTCACCGCGGGCATCGGCGCCTTTCATCCGAAGACGTTCAAGAATCCGCAGATCGACTCGTTCGAAGGCCGCGGCCTCTACTACTTCATCCGGAGTTTCCAGGAGTTCGCCGGCAAGCGCGTGCTGATCATCGGCGGCGGCGATTCCGCGGTCGACTGGGCCAACGGGCTCGTCGGCGTGGCGCGCTCGGTCACGGTGATTCACCGCCGCGACCAGTTCCGCGCGCACGAGGACTCGGTGCAGAAGATGCTTCACTCCCCGGTCGACGTGAAGGTGTTCTACGAACTGCGGGGGCTGGAAGGCAAAGACCGGCTCGAGCGCGCGGTGATCTACCAGAACAAGACGAACGCCGAGGAGACGCTGGAAGTCGACGCGGCGATCGCGTCGCTCGGGTTTCTCAGCACGCTCGGCCCGATCGCGGACTGGGGCCTGGAGTTGGAGCACGACAGCATCCGCGTGAACAGCCGGATGGAGACAAACCTCGCCGGGATCTACGGGGCCGGCGACATCGTGGTGTACCCGGGCAAGGTCAAGCTCATCGCGACGGGGTTCGGCGAGGCCGCGACGGCGATCAACAACGCGGCGCAGTACATCAACCCGAAGGCGAGTGTGTTCCCAGGCCACAGCAGCAGTCAGGACGTGCACAAGCAGAAGGCGGGCGCGACCGCATAGTCCGAGACCTTGGAGTTGTTACCGTAGCCGCCGGCCGCGAAGCGCAGCCGGCGCCCAAAACTTCTGCTGATATAATGATGGTGTGACTCACCGCCATACTCCTACGAACGCCTTCGAGGACGAGCCGCGGCATCTCCCGAAGAACATGACCGGAGTGGACCGCGTGCTCCCCGGTGCCGATTTGGTCGAAGCGGGCCTGAAGGATCTCTCGCAGGGCATCGAGTCGGCGCCGGCCCTGCTGGTCTCGATTGGCGCTCCACGGCTGCGCCGAATCGGTCTGGACGTCCCGCAACCCTTCCCCTCGCCGGAACTTCGGCTCTACACCCTGCTGCAACGGACCGACGGGGACGCGGCGCACAGTAAATACAATGCGCTGATTCGCCGGCTGGTGAGCTTCGAGCGTGCGGCTGAATGCGCCGGATAGCGGACCGTGATCTGATCTACCGGTTCATGCGAACGCTCGGCGCAGCAGCGTCTGAAGAGGCCCGAGTGTACTTCACCGGCGGCGCCACCGCGGTCTTGTACGGGTGGCGTAACAGCACGATCGACGTGGACGTGAAGATCGTGCCGGACCGCGATCATTTGTTGCGCGGGATCCCGCCCATCAAGGAAAATCTTCACATCAATATTGAGCTGGCGTCGCCCATGGATTTCATTCCGGTTCGCGACGGATGGGAGGAGCGCAGTCCCTTCATCCGGCAGGAACGGCGGCTATTTTTTCATCATTTCGATCTGTACGCGCAGGCGCTCGCAAAGATCGAGCGCGGGCACGCTCAAGACTTAGACGATGTGCGCGAAATGCTGCGTCAGGAATTGATCGATCCCGCCAAAGGCCTGGAGTACTTCGCCGCAATCGAGCCGTTGCTTTACCGCTATCCTGCCGTCGATGGGCCGAGGTTCCGGACGGACGTTGAAAGCGCAATGCGCCGCAACTAACCACGCGCCGATCTATTGCGTTGTGGCCGCGGCCACCGCCTGTTCGTCGGCGTGATAACTGCTTCGCACGAGCGGCCCGGACTCCACGTGACGGAATCCCATCGCCAGTCCATCGGCCTTGAGCGCGGCGAACTCATCCGGATGGTAGTAGCGGGCGATGGGCACGTAGTCCTTGCCGGGGCTGAGATACTGGCCGATCGTCAGGATGTCGCAGCCCACGGCCCGCAGGTCGCGCATCGTCTGTAGGACTTCGTCCGCCGCCTCACCCAGCCCGACCATCATCCCGCTCTTCGTAAGCCACCGCGTGCCGCGGGCCTTCGCGCGGGCCAGCAGGTCGAGCGACCGCCGGTAGCGGCCGCCGCTTCGCACCGCGGGGAACAGCCGCGGCACCGTTTCGATGTTGTGGTTGAGGATGTCCGGCTCCGCATCAAGCACCGTGTCGAGCGCCGCCGGGTCGCCTTTGAAATCGGGGATCAGCACTTCGATCGAGCAGCGCGGCGTCCGTGCCCGCACGAGGCGAATCGTCCGAGCGAACATCCCCGCGCCGCCGTCGCGGAGGTCATCGCGGTCCACGGACGTGACCACAACGTGGCGCAGCCCCATCGCCTCCACGGCCGAGGCCAGCCGCTCGGGCTCGGCGGCGTCCAATTCGGTCGGCAGGCCGTGCGCGATGGCGCAGTACGCGCAGTGCCGTGTGCAGACGTTGCCGAGGATCAGGAACGTCGCGGTGCGCCGCTCCCAGCAGTCGCCGATGTTGGGGCAGCGCGCCTCCTCGCACACCGTGTGCAGCGCCTGCGTCCGCATGACGCCCACGAGGTCGCGGAAGTTGGGGCCCGCCGGGAGGCGGACCTTGAGCCACTCGGGACGCCGCTCGGCCGCCATCTCAGAACTCCGGGGAGTCTCCCGTCGGCGAGAACGACTCCAACTGCTGCTTGATGTGGTTGAGAAACTGCATCGCCACCGCCCCGTCGAACGCGCGGTGGTCGAAGCCGAGCCCCAAGTGCATGATCTCGCGGATCGCGATGCCCTCACCCACGACCACGGGCCGGCGCACCACGGCGTCGGTGGAGAGAATCGCCGCCTGCGGATAGTTGATGACCGGCATCGAGAAGACGGACCCAAACACCCCCGGATTGGTGATCGTGAACGTCCCGCCGGAGACATCGTCGAGCGTCAGTTTGCCGGCGCGGGCGCGCACCGAGAGCATCTCGAGGTCGCGTCCCAATCCGGCCACGCTCTTCTGGTCCGCGTCCTTGATCACCGGCACGATGAGGCCGTCCGGGATGGCGACCCCGATCCCGATGTTGATCGCGTGGCGGCAGAGGACGCCGTCCGCCGTGTACGTCGAGTTGACGACGGCGATGTCGCGCAGTGCGCGGCTGACCGCCCGGACGACGAACGCCGTCAGGGTGATGTTGACGCCTTCGCGGGTCCGCCACACGGCCTTATGGGTCTCGCGGTGCCGCACGAGCCGCGTCACGTCCACCTCGATGACGCCGTAGGCGTGCGGAATCTCGCGTTTGCTGCGCGCCATCCGCTCGGCGATGGTCTTTCGCAGCACCGACAGCGGCCGCAGTTCATCGCCGGGCGCCCGCGGTGGGGCCGTGGTCCCGGGAACGAGCGCGGAGGCGGGCGCGGACGGCCTCGCCGCGGCAGCATCCGCCGTCACCGCGGGGGCGGGGCCCACTCCGGCCGGGGCACGACCAGGTGTCCCGGCGGCCGCGCCGGCCGTGCCGCGCGCTTCGAGATAGCGCTGCACGTCGTCTTTGGTGATGCGGCCGTCCGTGCCGCTTCCCGTAATTTGCTCCAGATCGTGCAGTCCCAGACCGTGTTCTTCGGCCAAGCGGCGGACCAGCGGGGTCAGCCGTAGGCCGTCGCGTCCCCGAACCGCGACACCGGATTGCGCCGGCACGGCGGGTCTTGCCGCCGAAGCGGCGTTCAACGGCGCCGGATGCGGTGCCGCGGGCGGCGCGGGCTCCGCCGGCTGCGAACGCGGCGGCTGCGGCGGCGCAGCAGGCCTTCCGCCGGCGGCCGTTCCCGCGGCTCCGGTCGCCTGCGCGGACCTCGCGGCCCCGGCTTCCTGAATCGTGGCGATGACGGTGCCGGCGGTCACCGTCTGGCCTTCCTGGACGAGGATGCGCTCGAGGACGCCGGCGTAGGGCGACGGCATTTCCACGTTGACTTTGTCCGTGATCACTTCGACCAGCGGCTCGTACTTGGCGACGGTCTCGCCGGCCTGCTTGAGCCAGCGGCCGAGCGTGCCTTCGTGCACGCTCTCGCCCAGCTGAGGCATTTTGATCTCGGTCGCCATGGGGGTCCTCCGGCGGGGCGACGCTTCTGGACCGTTCGATCAGTACGCGACGACGTTCCGGGCGGCCGCCGCGATCTTCTCCGCGTCCAGCATGAACCAATTTTCGAGCGGTGTCGAGAAGGGCACACCGGGAACGTCGGGACCGCAGAGGCGCGTCGGCGGCGCGTCGAGGAAGCCGAACCCCTCCTCCGCGATCGTCGCCGCGATCTCGGCGCCGAAGCCGCCGAACCGGTTGTCCTCGTGCACGATCAACGCCCGATTCGTCCGCTCGACAGAGGCGAGGATCGTCGTGACGTCGAGCGGTTTGATCGTCCGCACGTCGACGACCTCGGCCTCGACGCCTTCCTTCGCGAGCGTCTCCGCCGCGGCGAGCGCCTCGTGCAGCATGAGCCCGTAGGCGAAGATGCTGAGATCGCGGCCCGGACGGCGCACCGCCGCGGGACCGATCGGCACGACGTGATCGCCGTCGCGGACGTCGCCGCGCACGGACCGGTAGAGTTTCTTGTGCTCGAGGTACATCACCGGGTCGGGATCGCGAATCGCGGCCTTGAGCAGGCCTTTCGCGTCGTCCGGCGTCGCGGGCGCCACGATCTTGAGACCCGGCACGTGCGCGTAGAACGCCTCGATCGACTGCGAATGATACAGCGCGCCGTGAACGCCGCCCCCGTACGGCACGCGGATCGCCATCGGACACGCATAATCGTTGTTGGAGCGGTACCGGAGGCGCGCCACCTCGCTGAGGATCTGGTCGAAGGCCGGGTGAATGAAGTCGGCGAACTGGATTTCCGGGACCGGGATCAGGCCGTTCACCGCCATCCCGAGCGCGACCCCGATGATGCACGACTCCGCGAGCGGCGTATCGAGCACGCGCGCCTCGCCGTACGCCTCGTAGAGGCCCTCCGTGACGCCGAAGACGCCGCCTTTGCGGCCGACGTCCTCGCCGAGCACCACGATCCGCCCGTCGCGGGCCATCTCCTCGTGGAGGGCGTCGTGAATCGCGTCGAGGTAGCGCTTGTCGGCCACGGCTACGGCCGGAACCCCGGCTCCGGCGGCTCGGCATAGACGTACCGCGTCGCGGTGGCGGGATCGGGCAGCGCCGCCTCCTCCGCGATCTCGGTGCCGATGTCGATCTCGTGCTGAATGCGCGAGAGGATCTCTTTCTCGCGCGCCTCGGTCAGGATCCCCCAGCCGCGCAGTTCTTCCGTGAACATGTGGACGGGATCGCGCGCGCGGTCGTGGGCGATGTCGTCGGGGGTCCGGTACTTCTCCTGCCGGTCGTCGCTGCTGTGGGCGGTGAGCCGCGGCACCATGACCTCGAGCAGCGTCGGCCCCTCGCCGCGCCGCGCGCGCGCCGCCGCGTCGCGGGCGGCCGCGTACGCGTGCAGCACGTGGCTCCCGTCGACGGTCACGCCGGGCATGCCGAATCCCGCGGCGCGCATTGCCACGTTCGGCACCGCCATCTGCTTGCGCAGCGGTACGGAGATCGCGTAGCCATTGTTCTCGACGACAAAGATGACGCCGAGGCGGTGGATCGCGGCGAAGTTCAGCGCCTCCGCGAAGTCGCCTTCGCTCGTGGAGCCTTCGCCGAGCTCGGTGAGCGCGATCTCCCCTGTCTGCCGCACTTTCGCGGCGTACGCGATGCCGGCGGCGTGCAGGACCTGGGTCGCCACCGGGCTGCTTGTGGAGAGGATCTTGTAATGGCGGTGGCCGTAGTGGCCGGGCATCTGCCGGCCGCCGCTGCTCGGATCGGGCGCCTTGCCGAGTTGGATCAGGAAGATCTCGGCCGCCGGCATGCCCTTCGTCAGCACCGCGGCGACCGACCGGTAGAACGGCACGAGCCAGTCCTTCTCCCGGTTGAGCGCGTAGACCGTACCGACCTGCGCGCCCTCGTGCCCCTGCCCCGATATGACAAACGCCGCCTGCCCGGAACGCTGGAGCGCCCACATCCGGTCGTCCACGGCGCGGGCAAGACGGAGGTAGTAATACATGTCGAGGACGTCCGCGTCGCTAAGTCCCAGGCTCTTCGGCGTGACGTCCTCGCGTGATTCGGTCTTGATATCGGGTACGCTCATGTGGGAATTGCCCTCCGGGTCCGGTCGGAGCCGTCGGGGACCGCGTCGCCGGGCATCGGTGGACACTAACAAGGACTTTCCCCGTCTTTTGGACCGCTCCTCCACCGCCTAGACCTGCGCGGAACGGTGGACGCGGCGTGACGCCGTCGTATATCTCTCCCGTTCCCGGCCACGACGACGCTGAGCGCGGTGTGGGACGGTTTACCCGTGGATCGCCCGGCCGAGCGCGCCGAGCGCGGCCTCGCGCATGGCCTCCGACAGCGTCGGATGCGCGTGCACCGCCTGACCGATCTCGAGCACCGTCGCTTCGAGGCTGCGGCCGAGCACGCCCTCGGGAAGGAGTTCCGTCACCTGCGGGCCCGCGAGATGGACGCCGAGAATCTCGCCCAGCTCGCGGTCCGCCACGATCTTGATCAGCCCCTCGCGCTGATTGAGGATCGTCGCCCGGGGGTTGGCCATGAACTGGAAGCGCCCGATCGACACGTCGCGCCCCTGCGCGCGCGCCTGCTGCTCCGTGAGCCCGACGCTCGCGACCTGCGGGATCGAATACGTCGCCCGCGGCATGAGGAGCGGATCGAGCGGCGCCGGGTTTTGCCCCGCGATCGCCTCTACGGCAACCGTGGCTTCGGCCGAGGCGACGTGCGCCAACAGCAGCCCGCCGATCACGTCTCCGGCGGCGTAAACGCTCTCTACGGACGTCCGCATTCGCGCGTCGACCGGCAGGGCGCCGCGCTCGATGCGGAGCCCGGCCTCTTCGAGGCCGAGGCCTTCGACGAGCGGCGCGCGTCCCACCGCGACGAGCGCGTAGTCCGCGGTGACGGTCTCTTCGGCGTCGCCGGCGCGCAGCGTCACGTGGACGCCGCCGCCGTTTGAGCGGACGGCGGTCACGGCGGCGCCGGTCTTGATCGTCACACCGCGCCGGCCGAGGGCCTTGGCCAGTACGGCGGCCACCTCTTCATCCTCGAGCGGCAGCACGGACGGGAGGTACTCGATGAGGGTCACCCGCGCGCCGAACGCCGCGTAGACGCTGGCGAATTCCACGCCGACGGCGCCCGCGCCGATGATGGCGATGGACCGCGGCACCTCGGCAAGCTCCAAGGCGCCGGTGCTGTCGAGGACCCGCTCGTTGTCGATCGACACACCGGGCAGACTGCGCGGCTGGGAACCGGTGGCCAGCAGCAGCGAGCGCGCCTCGAGGTCGGCCGTGCCGCCGTTCGTCGTCACCCGGAGATGGGTCGGGTCGAGCAGGCGCCCGTCGCCCGCGACGACCGTAATGTTGTTCTTGCGCATCAGATACTCGACGCCGCGGAAGTTCGTGGTGACGACGCGGTCCTTCCGCCGGCGCAACTGCGGCATGTCCACGCGCGGCGACTCGACGGCGATGCCGAGCTCGGACGCGGCGCGGATGTCCTCGAGCAGTTCGGCGGTGTGCAGCAGCACCTTCGTGGGAATGCAGCCCACGTGCAGGCACGTGCCCCCCACCTTGTCGCGCTCCACGAGCGCGGTGCGCAGGCCGAGTTGCGCGGCGCGGATCGCGCCGACGTAGCCGGCGGGCCCGCCGCCTACCACGACGAGATCAAACGTGTCCATCGGATGATGTCCTCGCCTTCACGCCTGGTCGAGCGGGAGGTCGGCCAGCGGTTTGCGGCCGGTGAAGCCCTCATTCGTGCCGTGCCAGAAGGCGATTTCGGGTTCGCCGAGCCGCCAGCACAGGAACACGGTCCGGCCGCCGCGGACGCGCGCCGGAAAATCCACGAGACCGGCGTCCACGTCGCGCAGCACGCAGCCGATCTTCTCAACATCTTCCGCGATGGCCGTGAGCCGCGACGCGAGCGAGTCCATCTGTTTCTGCTCGTCGCCGATCGTGCCGAGCACCGCCTCGCCGCCCTCCAGCCGTTTCCACAACAGATCGATCTGGGTCTTCTTGAGCGTCGCCGCATCGCGGGTCCGCCGCAGCGCCTCCAGCACTTCACGCAGCCGCGGCAGCAGAGCCTGGGCTTCCGGAAGGGTGAAGTAGCGCACCGCGGTCAGGCCCGCGGGGAACGGGACGCCTCGCGCCGGCGCTCGGGCAGGGCGACGACCGTCAGCGTGCTGCCGCGCCACGGGTCTGCCGGGCGACGGGTGCTCGACGGCGCGGCCCGTGTGCCTGCCCGTCCGGCGGCGCCGACCCGGCCGGCGGCCGATCGCACGCCTCTGCGGCGTTCGCCGGGCCGCAGCGGTCTGCGGCGCACCGCCGCGGCGCGCACCCGATCCAAGAACAACACGCCGTTGAGATGGTCGATCTCGTGTTGCAGGATGCGGGCGATGAACCCCTTCGCTCGCAAGCCGACGCGCTGCCCTGTCGGGAGCCTGCCTTCCACGCTGACCCGCAGCGCGCGGCGGACCGGGGCGCTGACGCCGGGGATGCTGAGACAGCCTTCTTCCGCAATCGCCGTACCGGAACGGCGGCGTAGCAGCGGATTCACGAGGGCGAGGAGTCCGCGGCCCGTGTCGGCCAGAATCACGCGCAGCGGCACGCCGATCTGCGGAGCGGCGAGGCCCACGCCCTCAGCGTGACGCATGGTGACCGCCAAGTCCGCGACCAGGCGGGAGACGGCGGCGCCGATCTCCCCGACCGGGCGGCACCGCTGCCGCAGCACGGCGGCGCCCGGGTCGGTGACCGTGACGATGCGGCGGACGCGGCCGCGCGGATGCCCGCGCCGCGGCGCCGTGGCGGCCGGCGTTCGATGGACCGAGGGCCGCCGCGAGACAGACTCGGAAACACTCCCAACCGCCTTCGCCATCGCCATGGACGAAATACGTTGGGAGCGGTTGGGGGCTTCCCCTGCTCCCGCGCCGCCGGGCGGTGCCGTCGGCGCGCGCTACACCCGGCTCTTACACCTTCACCCTGACCGTGTGGTAGCCCTGACCGCCGTCGGGCAGCGTCGGCTTTGGCTCGGCCGGCTGCAGCTTGCCCGTCCCGTCATAGGCACGCACCTTGAGGGAATACTCGCCCGACGCCGGCGGCTTCCATTCCGCCGACCAGAACTGCCAGCAGTTGAAGTTGAACGGTTCCTTGACTGCGGCCGGCAGCCACGTCTTGCCGTTGTCCGGACTGAATTCGACCTTGGAGATCCCGCGGTTGCCGGCGTAGGCCCAACCGCCGAGGGCCAGCATGCCGCCTTCGCGCTGTTCCACCTGGAAGGCGCTGTTGACCTTGACGATCGCTTCCTTGCTCCAGCCCTGCTGCTCCCAGTAGCCCGAATAGTCGTGGTTGACGGCCTCGATGCCGGTAAGCCACTTGGGCTGCTTCATCCCGTAGCGGTTCAGGAGCAGCACGCGCACGGGGGCGCCGTGCTTCTGAGGAATCGGGACGCCGTTCATCTCGTAGGCGAGCAGCGTCTCGGGATCCTCGGCGATCGACCGCGCGATCGATTCCGTGTAGCCGTCGGCCGCGTGCCAGACGATCGTCGTGGCGCCGGACTGCACGCCGGCGCGCGCGAGCACGTCGCGCACACGGACGGCCTTCCACTTGGCGGTGCCGATCAGGTCGCCCCCGACCTCGTTGCTGATGCACTCGAACGTTTGGTAACGTTCGACGGGCGCGGCGACGGCCTTGAGCTCGTCGAGCGACAGTTTGAGCGGCGTGTTCACGAGACCGGTTACTTCCAACCGCCACTTGCCGACATCCACTGTGGGGTCGAAGAAGTTCTTGGAGACCTGGTAGAAGGACCCGTTCGGGGTGACCTCCGGCGGCATGCCCTTGATCATGCGAAACGCTTCCGCGGCCGCCCAAGCGACCTGCCGCGCGGCGGACACCGACCAGCCCGCAAGCCGCGTGCCCACCGCGGCGCCCGCGACGACGAGCGCCGAGCGGCCGAGAAGATGCCGGCGCGCGAGGCGATAGTGGAGCGCCCGATCGGTCCCGCCTCCGGCCCCCGTACTCAGCGCGCGGGCCCGGCGCGAGACCGTGGCGGTCGCGCGGCCGGACGGCCCAAGCCCCGCGCTGCCTGGGACGCTCGAGCGAGAAGGCGCCCGTAGCAGCGAGGCCAGCACCAACGCGTAGGCGACGCTCGCGAGCGCCATCGGGAGCGCCGGGTCCGTCACGATCGTCGTGAGCGGCGTCCCGAGGATCCCGCCTTCGATGAGCGGCAGGACGCCGAAGGTCAGCACGGCCCACGCGACCGCCGCGATCACGACGGTCCACTGCAGGATCCGCCAGCGCAGGCGGGAGGCGACACCCGCGTACAGGACCCCGCCGAGGCCAAACCCGACGAGCAGGCTGACAATCGACATGACGAGGCCGAGAGGTTTGGCGAGGTGCTGGAGGCGCGCCAGGATGAGCGCAAATATTTGGTACGGCAGGAGCCGAATCATTCGCTCGGCGAGGGCTTCCGCGAGCGTCGGCATACCGGTGGCGTGCCGGTACGCGAACAGCACCGCGATCGCCGCGGCGCCTCCCGCGGCCCCGGCCCAAAACCCGCGTATCTTAGAGACACTCATGCTTCGACCACCCCGCGCGGCCTACGGCGTGAGCCAGTACATGCCTGCGGCCTTTGCTGGAACGGCGGCACCTACGTCCGGCGCGCCCGCGCCGCTCAGCCTTCATTCTACGCCCCTCTGTGTAAAGATACGACAAAGGCCTTGCAAAGGTTGGCAGGACGGTGCTGAGGCTAACTTCTAGACCCGCGGCCTTCCCACTCCTCGCCGGTCGCCGCGATTTCCCGCTGGCGCTGCGTCGTGACGTCGATGAGCCACTGCGGATCCTCGTAGACGTAGTCCTTGCGCAGCGGATGACCCTTCCAGTCGCTGCTCATCATGATGCGGCGCAGATCGGGATGCCCCTCAAACAGGATGCCGAAGAGATCGTAGGCCTCCCGCTCGTGCCAGTCGGCGCCCGACCACAACTCCACGACCGATGGGACCGCCGGCCGGTCTTTGGGAACCGGCACCTTCAGCATGACGCCGTGGCGGCGGTTGACGGACGTGAGATGATAGACGACCTCGAACCGGTCCGGCCAGTCGATCGCGGACACGAACGACAGATACGACATGTCGAACTCCGGATTGTCGCGCAGCCAGCGGCAGAGGTCGAGGAGCCGTTCCCGGGGCACGCGGAACGTGGGGGCGCGGTAATGGTAGATCTTGGACTCCTCGCGGCGAAGCGGCCGCGGCGCCGGTTTGCCCTCGGCCTTGGCCCGCGCGGCGGCCTCCTGCCACTCGCGCTCCTTGGCCTTCCACTCCTCTTCGGCCTTGGCTTCCTCCGCGCGCTGCTCGGCCTGGAGATCCGCGACATCCGGGAAGCGGCCCAGGATCTGCGCGATCCGCTCGGGCGTCATGGACTCTCGGGGCCCGGCGTCACGGCGTCGTGGTGCCGCCCGGACGGGCGGCGGACGGGGCCAGGCCGGCGCCGTTGTGGTTCCCCGCCGCGCGGCGGTGACGGACGTCCACGATCCCGGTCGCGATGGGCTCTTTCGGCGCGGCGCGATGCAGGTCGTCGAGGTTGTACAGAAGCGTGCTGCGGTCGAACGTGGAACTCTCGTAGTGCGGCACGAAGACGATCGCCTTCGGCTCCGTCGGGCAGACCTCGACGCAGAAGGCGCAGTACTGGCACTTGTCCATCTCGATATCGAAGCGGCTCAGCACGCGCTCCTTGCCCTTGCCCTGTGCTTCGATGTGAATGCACCGCGACGGGCAGACGCGCTCGCACTGGAAGCAGATGATGCAGAGGTCCTTGCCGGTCTCGGGATCGATCGGAAGCGCCAGCAGGCCGTGGAACCGGTTGGACACCGGCAGTCGCTCGACCGGGTACTTGACGGTGACCTTGCGGCGGAGCATGACCTGCCATGTCAGCCCAAGGCCCGTGGCGAGCGCGCGGACCGCGCCCACGATCTCGCCGACGGGGTTCTTCCGCTGCGCCACACTCATCGCCGCCTCCCAGGGCTATCGGTCGACGTCTGACAGCACGATGTCGATGCTGCCCAGGATCGCGATCACGTCCGCGATCTTCCAGCCGCGCATCATCTCCGTCAGCGCGTACAGGTTGCTGAACGACGGCGCCCGGATTTTGACCCGGTACGGCATCTCGCCGCCGTCGCTCACGAGATGGATGGCGAGATCGCCGCGGGCCGATTCCGTGCGCACGTAGACCTCGCCGCGCGGCGCCTTCATCGTCATGGGGACGCGCGACCGCACCTCGCCGCCCGGCAGCGCCTTGAGCGCCTGGCGGACGATCCGCGACGACTGCCGCATCTCCTCCAGCCGCACTTGATACCGCGCGAAGCAGTCGCCCTCGGGGAACACCGGCACGTCGAAGGTCATCCGGTCGTAGACTTCGTACGGCTCGATCTTACGCACGTCGACCGCGATCCCGCTCGCCCGCCCGACGGGCCCGCTCGCCCCCATCGCGACGGCCTCGCGGCGGGTGATGACGCCGACGCCCTTGGTCCGCGCGAGGAAGATCGGGTTCGCCGTGAGGAGCTTGTCGTATTCCGCCACGCACCGGTCGAAGTAGTCGAGGAAGCCCTTGACCTCATCGGTCCAGCCGGGCGGCGGATCGATGTACACGCCGCCGATCCGGAAGTACGCGTGATGCAGACGTCCCCCGGTGACCTTCTCGAAGAGATCCAGAATCATCTCGCGCTCGCGGAAGCACCAGAGAAAGACCGTGGTGGCGCCGAGATCGATGCCCCAGGTCCCCAGCCACACGAGGTGGCTCGCCAGGCGCTGCAGTTCGTCGAAGATCACCCGCAGATACATGCCGCGCTCAGGCACCTCGATGCCGGCCAGGCGCTCCACCGCGAGACAGTACACCTGCTCGTTCTGCAAGGCGATGAGGTAGTCCATGCCACGGTCGACGAGCGAGACGTTCTGGACGTACCGCCGGTACTCCATCATCTTCTCAACCGACGAATGCAGATATCCGATGTCCGGCCGGACGTCGACGATGTTCTCGCCGTCGAGCGTCACGACGAGCCGCAGGACGCCGTGGGTGCTGGGGTGCTGCGGCCCCATGTTGAGCATCAGTTCTTCCGTGCGGAGCGCCATGCCGGAGGGACCCGCCCTCTCCGCTACCGCCGCGCCGCCGGAGGCTGGGCCGTGCGCGCCGCGATCGCCGCGGCGGCCTGCTGGCGCAGGAACGGCTCTTTCTTGATCTGTTCCTGCAGTTTGAGGATGCCCTCGATCAGCGCCTCGGGCCTCGGCGGACACCCCGGCACGTACACGTCGACCGGGACCACCTGATCGATCCCCTTCAGGATCGAGTAGTTGTCGTAGTAGAACGGCCCGCCGCAGGTGGCGCACGACCCCATCGAGATGACGTATCGCGGCTCCGGCATCTGCTCCCACAGCCGCCGCACGATGGGCGCCATCTTGAGGGTCGCGCGTCCCGCCACGATCATGAGGTCGGCCTGGCGCGGGGTGGCGCGCGGAATCACGCCCATCCGGTCAAGGTCGAAGCGGCTCGCAAACGCGGCCATCATCTCGATGGCGCAGCAGGCCAGCCCGAACGTGAGCGGCCACAGCGAGGCCGCCCGGCCCCAGTTGAGCGCCCCTTCTACCGTGGTCAGGATGAGTCCGCCGCCCGGGAGGCTGTCGAGAATTTCCACGGCCTCGGCGATCGGCGCGATGGTGCTGCGCCGGGGCTGAAGGTCCCCGCCAGGGGATGCCGACCCCTCCGGCCGGCCGGGTTCAACGAATCCGATTGACATGCGGTCCGCCTCCGTCGCCGTACCCGAGTTCGTCCAGCGCCATCTCGAGGGTGATCCAGGACAGGGTCGCGCACTTCACCCGGACCGGAAACTTGCGCACGCCTGACAGCGCGACCAGGTCGCCCAGGTCGTCCATGGGCTCCGTCCCCGGCGGCGTGTGCATCATCCCCTTGAAGGCGGCGATGAGACGGTTCGCCTCGGCGACGGGCTTGCCCTTGATCTGCTCCGTCATCATCGAGGCGGACGCCTGGCTGATCGAGCAGCCTTTGCCTTCGAACCGGACGTCCTCCACGATGCCGTCGCGGACGCGCAGCGACACGCGGATTTCGTCACCGCACAGCGGGTTCGCGCCTTCGCGGGTCGCATCCGCGGGATGCGCCACCCCCCGGTTGCGCGGGTGGCTGTAGTGATCGAGGATCACGTCGCGGTAGAGCTCATCCAGCGACACGGAACAATTCCCTCGTCTTCAGGAGTCCGCGGCACAGCGCGTCGATCTCCTCGCGGACCGTGTACACGTAGAAACTCGCGCGCGCGGACGCGCCGATGCCCAGCTTGCGGTGCGCCGGCTTGGCGCAGTGGTGGCCGGCCCGGACGCAGATCCCTTCCCCGTCGAGCACCTGCGCGATGTCGTGCGGGTGAATCCCGTCCATCCAGAACGATACCACGCCGCCGCGCTCCTCGATCCCGGGACCGAGGAGGTGCAGCCCGGGAATCTCGGACAGTTGCGCCATCGCGTAGTGCGTGATCGCCCGCTCGTGCTCCTGGACCGCCGGCATCCCGAGCCGCTGGAGATAGTCCACGGCGACGCCGAGCGCGATCGTGTCCCCGACGTTCATGGTCCCCGCCTCGAACTTCCACGGCACCGCGTTCCACTCCGCGCGGTCGAGCCAGACGTCAGAAATCATTTCCCCGCCGCCCTCGAACGGGTCCATTTCCTCCAGCAGTGCCCGCCGGCCCCACAGCCCGCCCGTGCCCATGGGCCCGAGCATCTTGTGGCCGGTGAACCCGAAGAAGTCGATGCCGAGCGCCCGCACGTCGACCGGCCGGTGAGGCGTCGATTGGGCGCCGTCCACGACGACGACCGCGCCGCGGGCGTGCGCGGCCTTGGCGATCTGCGCGACGGGGGTCACCGTGCCGAAGGTGTTGCTGACGTGCGCCAGCGCGACGATCCGGGTGCGGTCGGTCAGCAGCCGGTCGAGGTCATCGAGCACGAGCCGCCCGTGATCGTCGAAGGGGATGTGCCGGAGCCGCGCCCCCCGCTCGGCGACCAGCATCTGCCACGGCACGAGATCGCTGTGGTGCTCCAGTTCCGTGGTGAGGACCTCGTCGCCCGGGCCGACGTGCCGGCGGCCCCAGCCGTGCGCGACGAGGTTGAGCGCTTCCGTGACGTTGCGGGTGAAGACCACTTCCGCCGGCTCCGCGGCGCCGAGGAAGCGCGCCATCTTCGCGCGGGCCTCTTCGTATTCGGCCGTGGCGCGCTCGGCAATGGAGTAGACGCCGCGGTGGATGTTCGCGTTGTACTCGCTGTAGTAGCGGACGATCGCGTCGATGACCTGGCGGGGCTTCTGCGACGTCGCGGCGCTGTCGAGATACACGAGCGGCTTCCCGTTCACCCGCTGACGCAGGATCGGGAAGTCGTCGCGGATCGTCGCCGGTATGGCCATGGCCTGTGCCTCCTCGCCCGCGTCTAGCGCCGGTGCGGCAGGGCCGCGGACCGCCGGGGTTCGGTGGCCACGAGCACGTCCTCGCCCTCGACCTTCACCGCGTAGGTTGCCACGGACCGCACGGCCGGCAGCGACAGCACCCGGCCGGTCTTCACGTTGAAGCGCGCGCCGTGCCGCGGGCAGACGACCACCTCGCCGGTGAGCCCGCCTTCGCTGAGGGACGCTTCTTCATGCGAGCATGTGTCGTCGATCGCGAAGAGTTCCCCGTCGACGTTGGCCAGCACGATCGCATGGCCGCCGGCCTCCGCCCGCAGCATCGTCCCGGGCGGCACGTCGGCCCGGCGCGCGACGCGGACATACGCGCCGCCGGGGGAAGGCGCGCTCACACGTAGCCCGCCATCTTCCGCTCGATGGCCCCGCTCAGCCACGCGCGGACCGTTTCGACCGGTATGCGGTCGAAGATCTCGCCGAAGAAACCGTCGACCATCATGCGCACCGCGGTGGCGCGCGGCAGGCCGCGGCTCATCAGGTAGAAGATCTGCTCGTCGTTGAGCCGGCTGGTGCTGGCGCCGTGCGTGCACCGCAGGTCGTTGGCCATGATCTCGAGCTTCGGCATGCTGTCGGCGCGCGCGCCCTCGGACAGGATGAGATTGCGATTGAGCTGGAACGCGTTCGTCTTCTGCGCGCCGTGGTCGGCGCGGATGAGGCCGGCAAACACCGACCGCGCCTTGTCTTTGAGCGCACCCTTGTACAGGAGGTCGCTCGTCGTATTGGGCGCGGCGTGTTCTTGGAGAGTGTGGTAGTCGAAGTGCTGCGTCCCGTCGCCGAACAGCACGCCGAGCATCTCGGAGGTCGCGCCTTCGCCGAGGAGGCGCGACTCGACATTCGTCTTCACGAGCCCGGCCCCGAAGGCGATCATGAGCGTGTTGACGGTGGAGTCGCGGCCGACGACCGCGCGGACAATGCCGACTTCCCAGAGGGACCGGCTCCAGTCTTCGAGGTTGACGTAGCGGATCTGCGCGCCCCGGCCGGGAACCAACTCGACCGCGTGGCCGGCGAAGGTCCGCACCGCGCCCTGGGCCGCATCGCCGCCGGGTGCGGCGTCGCTCGAGCCGAACAGCTCGACGAGCGTCACGCGGCTCCGCTCCCCGGTCACGACGAGCGTCCTGGGCAGGAACGCCACGCCGCCGGCGGTCAGCCACGTGCCGGTGACCAGCTGGAGATCGACCTCCACGCCCTCCGGCACATACAGGAACGTGCCGCCCTGCCACAACGCGGCGTTGAGGGCGCGGTACTTGTTCTCGTCCGCCTGGACGACAGAGCCGAGGTGCGGACGCACGAGCTCGGGATGCGAGCGGACCGCGTCGTCGAGCGAGGTGAAAACGACGCCCGCCTTGGCCAGGTCCGGGGCGAGGCGCGCCTGCACCGAGACGCCGTCGACGACGAGCCGCAGCCCGGCGGCCGCCGACGGATCGCCGACGAGCGCCGGGAGGCCGCCCGCCACCCGGGGCTTCTGCGGCCGCGGGCCGGTCCCCGGCGAGGGTGCCGGAACCTCGAGGGGCCGCAGCGCGCCGAGATCGAGGGGCCGCAAATCGGTGCGCCGCCACTCCTCGGTGGCATCGGGCGGAAGAGGGAGCCGCACGAAGTCTTCCCATGCCGCCAGCCGCTGGTCCCGCAGCCAGGCGGGTTCATCCGCGGCGGCGCTGCGCCGCACGATCAGATCGCGGTCGAGGCCGCTCGTGACCGCGGATGGATGACTGCTCACTGCGTCTGTGCCTCCATGACGGAGTACGAGGGCAGGGCACGCGCCCCGCCCTCGTCCGATCGCCAGCGGATCGTCGAGGCCGCGCCCCTAGCCAACCGATCCTTCCATCTCGAGCGCGATCAGCCGGTTCAGCTCCACGCTGTACTCCATCGGCAGTTCGCGCGAGATCGGCTCGATGAAGCCGCGCACGATCATGTTCATCGCCTCGTCCTGGTTCACGCCGCGGCTCATCAGGTAGAACAACTGCTCGTCGGAGACCTTGGACACCGTCGCCTCGTGGGTCACCTGCACGTCGGTCTCGTCGATCTCCATCGTAGGATACGTGTCCGAGCGCGACTTGTCGTCGAGAATGAGCGCGTCGCACCGCACGGCGCACTTGCTGCCGTGGGCGCCGGGGTACACTTTCACGAGCCCGCGATACCCGGCGCGGCCGCCCGACTTGCTGATCGACTTACTCACCACCGACGACTGCGTGTGCGGCGCGGCGTGGATCACCTTCCCGCCCGGATCCTGGTGCTGCCCTTCGCCGGCGAACGCGATCGAGAGAATCTCGCCCTTGGCGCCGGGTTCCAGCATGTAGACGCTCGGGTACTTCATCGTCAGTTTGCTGCCGAGGTTGCCGTCGACCCATTCCATCGTCGCGTCGCGGTAGGCGACCGCGCGCTTCGTCACCAGGTTGTAGACGTTCTTGGACCAGTTCTGGATCGTCGTGTAGCGGACGCGCGCGCCTTCCTTGACGATGATCTCGACGACCGCGCTGTGCAGCGAGTCGCTTGTGTACGTCGGCGCGGTGCAGCCCTCCACGTAGTGCACGTAGGAGCCCGGCTCGGCGATGATGAGCGTGCGCTCGAACTGGCCCATGTTCTGCGCGTTGATGCGGAAGTAGGCCTGCAGCGGGATCGTGACGTGCACGCCCTCCGGCACGTAGACGAACGACCCGCCGCTCCACACCGCGCTGTTGAGCGCAGAAAACTTGTTGTCCTCGGGCGGGATGACCGTGCCGAAGTACTCGCGCACGATGTCGGGGTGCTCCCGCAGGCCGGAATCCATGTCGAGGAAGATGACGCCCTGCTTCGTCCATTCCTCGCGCAGGCTGTGATAAACGACCTCGCTCTCGTACTGGGCGCCGACGCCGGCCAGGTACTTCTTCTCTGCCTCCGGGATGCCGAGGCGGTCGAAGGTCCTCTTGATGTCCGCGGGCACGTCGTCCCACGTCTTGCCCTGGTTCTCCGCGGGCTTCACGTAGTAATAGATGTCGTTGAAGTCGATCTCGCCGACGTTGCCGCCCCACGTCGGATTCGGCTTCTTCTCGAAGATGCCGAGCGAGTGGAGCCGGACGGCCCGCATCCAGTCGGGCTCGCTCTTCATGTGCGAAATCGTCTCCACGATCTCACGGTCGAGGCCCTTGCGGGACTTGAAGGCGTACTTGTCTTCAGGATCGTGGAAGCCGAACTTATACTGGTCGAGATCGATACCCAGGGGATTGGTAACGGCCATCGCGTCTCTCCTCTCTAGTGCTTCACCCAGAAGACTTTGCCGGCGCTGCGGATCTCGCCCTCGCCGGCGACCTCCGCGGCAACCTTCTCGTACTGCGCCCTGATCCCATCGTACCCGATGCGGTCGAGTTCGTCGGCCAGCTCCTCCGTGCCCGACGTCACGATCCGCCCGTCGAACATGACATGCACGCGTGTCGGCCGGATGTACTTCAGAATGCGTGGATAGTGCGTGATCACGAGCACGCCCATCTTCTTCCCGGACAGCTCGTACATGCGGTTCACGCCCGCGGCGACGATCTTGACCGCGTCGACGTCGAGACCCGAGTCGGTCTCGTCCATGATCGCGATCTCCGGTGCGAGGACCGCCATCTGGAGGATCTCGGCGCGCTTCTTTTCCCCGCCGCTGAAGCCTTCGTTGACGTAGCGGCCGAGAATCGATGGATCGACCTGCAGTTCCTCGACCTTGGCCTTGATCAACTTCTGGAACTCGGCGAGTCCCATCAGTTTATCCTTGTCGAGACCCCGCCGGGCGCTGACCGCGGTGCGCAAGAAACTCGCCATGGTCACGCCGGGAATGCTTACCGGATACTGGAAGGCGATGAAGAGGCCCTTGCGGGCGCGCTCGTCCGGCGCCATCGCGAGCAGGTCTTCGCCCTTGTAGAGGACCTCGCCGCGCTGCACCTGGTAGAACGGGTTACCCATGAGCACGTTCGCCAGCGTGCTCTTGCCGGAGCCGTTGGGCCCCATCAGGGCGTGGATCTCCCCCGTCCCTACGGTCAGGCCGGCGCCCTTCAGGATGACCTTGTCCTCGACCTGGGCCCAGAGGTCCTTGATGACCAGTTCCGCGCTCAACCGCCCGCCCCCATCCAGTGGCCCCGTCCGGCGTCCACACCATGGCAGGAAGCGCTGGACCGGGCTTCCGGATTCTCGACTAGTTTAGTCATGTTTCCAGGACTTACTATACTCGCCGCCTCCGGCCATTGCAACCGCGTGCCGCGGCTCCGTCTCCGCGCGGAGAAGCCGGTGCGGGCGCCGAAGTACCGCCGGACCCATACGGTTTGGCCGTACGAGGCGTCCCGGAGGTGCTGAGTATGTCCGCGCGTGACGACGTGGAGGCTCTGATCGGAAGCGTGACCGGACGGCGCATTTACGACCTCGAACAGCCGCGCACATCGGCGATGCCGGTCCACCAGGCCCACGTGCCGGGGTACATCTATCATCTGCACCGGCGGCATGAGGACACCTATGACCCCGAACAGGAGGGGCCGAGAAGCGGCGCTTCCGGCATGGTCGTGATGATGGAACATACCGGCACGCACATCGACGCCCTCTCGCACCAGGCCGCCGACCTATGCCTGTACGGCGGGGTCAAACTGACCCCGCGCATCGAGACCTCGCGGGGGTTCAAAGTGCACGGCATCGAGACCATGGCGCCCATCGTCGTCCGCGGCGTCCTCCTCGACGTCGCCGCCACCCTCCACCACAAACTGGGCGAGGCCCCGCTGCCCGCGCACTACCGCATCACCGCCGACGATCTCGAGGCGGCGGCTCGGCGCGCGGAGGTCACGGTCAAGGCCGGCGACGCGCTGCTGGTCCGGACCGGCTACGCGAAAGTCTGGACCGACGCGCCCCGGTATCTCGCCGCCGCGGGCGTGTCCCGGACCGGGTCCGAATGGGCGGCCGAGCACCGCGTCGGCTTTGTGGGGTGCGACAACATGACGTGGGATGAGACCGAGGAGCGGGATCCGGACACGGGGGGCCACCTCTTCGCGCACCTGCACCTGCTCGCCCGGTTGGGCATCCCCATCATCGAGAACCTCTACCTCGAGGATCTGAGCCGCGACAACTGCTCGACCTTCTTGTTTGTCTGCGCGCCGTTGAAGATGGTCGGCGCGACGGGATCACCTGTGCGCCCGCTTGCCATTGCCTGAACCGCCGGAGGCGCCCGCGGCGTAGTGCGTGGAGGCACCCCAACCGGAATGGAGGGAAGTCGAACGCTTCAATGAAATGGCCGGCGTACGGCGTATTCGTTCTCGTGGTCCTCGGAGCGCTCGCGACCGCGAGGGCCGTCGCGCAGCTTTGGCCGCCCGCGCCTCCGGCCGCGGGCCGGCCCATCACGATCATGCCGCTCGGCGATTCCATCACGGTGGGCTGGCCCGATACGGGATACGGCGGGTACCGCCGGCGACTGGCGGCGCTGTTGACCCGCGACGGCTACGCGGTGCGCTTTGTCGGCTCGCAGCGCAGCGGGATCGACCTCGCGTCCGGTCCGGCCAACGAAGGGCACCTCGGATGGACCATCCCACAGATCACAGCCGGCATCGATTCACATCGCTGGCTCGAAACCTACCGTCCCGACATCATTCTGCTGTACATCGGCACGAACGATCTTAACGGCAGCGGCGCCGCGTCGGCGCCGGCCAATCTCTCGGCGCTCCTGGGCGACATCCATGCGCGTATGCCGGATGCGCGCGTCATTGTCGCGCGGATTATTCCGTTCCGGAGCGGGGCCGATAAGGATTATGCGGGATACGTCTCGGCGATTCCGGCGATCGTCGCCCGGTACGGTCCTCACTTCTCGGTTGTCGACATGCGTGCGATTCTCACGAGCGCCGACTACGCCGATCGGCTTCATCCCAACAACGGTGGCTACGATAAGATCGCGCCCGCGTGGGACACCGCCATCCGCGCCGCCGTCCCCCTGCCCGGCCACTAACGTCGAACGTCAACCGGCCGGCCACTCCGCCATGTCGTAGAGCGCGTCGAATCTAAAGCCCGCCCCTTCCACGCCCTCGCGGCCGCCTTCGTGGCGGTCGATGACGGCCAGGACCGCGAGGACTTCCGCGCCGGACTCCTGCACCGCGCGCGCCGCGCGCACCGCCTGCGCCCCCGTGGTGACGACGTCCTCCAACACCACGGTACGGTCGTGCGGTTCCACGCGGCCTTCGATTAACTTGGCGGTCCCGTACTCCTTCGTGCCCGGCCGCACGATGGCAAAGGGGAGCCCCGTCTCGAGCGCCACGGCGGTGGCCAGCGGCACCCCGCCGAGGGCGGGCCCGATCAGGCGCGTCGTGCCGGCCGGCAGCATCGCGGCGAGGAGCCGCGCGATGTCGCGCAGCAGCGCCGGGTCGGTCTCGAACAGATACTTGTCGATGTAGAACGAACTGCGCCGGCCCGAACTGAGGACAAAGTCGCCGCGCAGAAAGGCCTTGGCCACAAGCCGGCTCCACGTGCGGGCGCGGCTGTCCGCGCCCCCGTCCTGCCGTCCCTCCCGCGGCGCCGCGGAGTCCCCCGCGCGCGCGTGGCGGCGGGCCGGTCCCCTCACGCCGAGGCGGACGGCGTAGGAACGAGCCCGACGCTGTTCAGCAACAGGCGCGTCAGCGGCGCGATGACGTCCTCGAGCGGCGCGGGGCGGCCCGTGTTGAGCCAGCGGACCACGACTTCCCCGATCGCGCCGATCCACACGTACGCGGCCAGTTCGGTGTCTTGGGACTCGATCCGGTGATCCTGCACCGCGCGATCGAGATAGCCGCGAAGAATTTCCACCAGCATCCCCTTGAGCGCCATGCGCTTTCCTTGAAATTCCGCGCCCGCATTGGGCCAGTCGAGCAGCACGATGCGGGCCAGCGCCGGGTGGGTGTGGAAGCTCCGCACCAACGTTGCGACGGCCGCTTCGACCTGGGCAACCAGGCCGCGGCCCCGTTGTACCGCCACATGCATCTGCTGGGCGAGTGTGGTGACGTACTCCTCTACCAGCGAAAAGAAGATCTGTTCCTTGCTTTCGAAGTAAAAATAAACGGCACCCTTTGAGGTGCCGGACGCTCTGACGATATCATCGACGACCGACCCGTGAAAACCTTTGCTGGCGAAGACCTGGGCGGCTGATTCGAGAATTTTACGGCGAGTATCTTCCTTTTGCTGCGATTTGCTCAATCGTTCGACGGCTGTCGGCATTTTTGCCCCCAGACTGACTGGTCAGTCTCCGACCGGAGTATACGGCCGACTTCAGCCCATGTCAACAGAAGTCGGCCTGAGGAATACATGAGGTTTTGAGCCGCCGGCCGATCCGCCGCGGGGCCGAGCTACTCGTACTCTTCCATCTCCGCGTCGCTCAACCCGAAGTGGTGGCCGATCTCGTGGATGACCGTCTTGCGCACTTCCTCGACGATCTCCGCGTCGGTCCGGCACACGGCTTCGATATTCTGCTGGTAGATCACGACGATCTCGGGCAGATCGTAGGCGGCCATGGGGGACTGCTCGAGTTCGCTCACACCCTGGTAGAGGCCGAGGATATCGCCGCCGAGCTCCGCGGCGATTTCGCGCGACGGCTTCGCCTCCACCATCACCGCCACGTTGCGAAGACGTTCCGCGAATCGCGGCGGCAGTCCGTCGAGAGCCTGCGCCACCAGGCGCTCGAAGGCCGCGCGACGCATCCGCCGGGGGCCGTTCAGGCCAGGTGCTGGCGGATCAGCGATTCCGCGCGCGGCACGACGGCGCCCCAGTCCGTGCCCTCGGCGCGCGTGACGGTAATGAAATCATTCAGGAAAAAGACCTGCCGCACGCCGACGATCCCCAGCAGTTCTCGCGCAAGCGGAACGGACGCCGTCGCGGCATCCGTGAACGTCTGGCTTCGCCCCTCGGTCACGCGGCGGTTCAGGACAAACTTGAGCGCGTTGACGTTCGGCGTGGGCTGGACCGTCACGGTGAGTGGCGCAGTCACGATCGACCCCCTTCGCGTTGCGCCCGGCCGCGTGAGGACAATCCCGGCCGGGCGGGCGTACCGCCACGGCTAACCGCCGTGCTCGTGGTCCGGCGGATTCGGACCGATCTGGGGCAGGAACGGAAGGCGCGGGAACCCCTGACTGACGATTACGTCCACCCCGCCGTTAGGGCGGAGGCGCGTGCCCGCGGGCTGAAATTGGTAAATGATCCGGCCCGAGGCGACCTGCAGGCTGATCGCGTAACTGACACGGCCGAGCCGGAGGCCGACGCGCTCGAGCATCCCCGACGCCGCTTCGACGGTCTGCCCTCCGAGATCGGGGACGAGTCCGGATCCTCCGCTGACGGTCACGTTGATGACCGTTCCTTTCGGCACGTCGACGCCCGGCCGGGGATCTTGCGCTAACACGACACCGAAGGACGCCCGGGGATCCTGCCGGGTGCCCGAAACCAGAACGCCGAGCCGCAGGATCTGCAGCTTCCTACCGGCGTCGGCCACCGTCAGGCCGACGAGGTTCGGCGTCGCGACGTGCGCCGCCGTCCATGCCGCCCGGTAGGCCGCGGCAAGAATGGCGAGGCCGAGGAACACGCACACCGCCACGATCGCGGCACGCGCCGCAAGGATCGTGGGACCCCGCCGTCCGGGAAGCCGCAGCCGTGCGGTATCGGAGCGCACATCAGGTGTGCGCGCCGGAATCGCCGCAAATGACGACGTCTGCCCCGGCACGGCCCGTACCTCGGCGGCCGGCAGCGCCTGCGTCACCGAGCCGGCATCGGCGGCCGGTCGCGCCGCGCGCGCCGCCGGTTTGGACCGCACCGGTGGCGGGGCCGGGGCGGAGGGCGCGGCGTGCCCGTCGTGCGCCGGTGCTTTCTCCACGGCCGGTGCGCCGCGGGGCAGCCGGGCCGTCGCATCCAGCGTCCCCACCGGCGCGTTGAGCCGGGACGTCGCATCCCCGGCACGCTCGGCGCCGCGACGCCGCGCCCCGTTGGCCGCTGTGCGCGGACGCGGCGCCGGCATGCGTTCGGCGGCGAGACGGTGGAGCTCCGCGGCCAGCGCCGCGGCACTGGGATAGCGCTCGTGCGGGGCTTTGGCGAGCAGCCGGTCGACCAACGCCGAAGTCGCCGGGGAGACGTCGGCCCCCGCATCGCGCAGGCTGGCCGGCGTCTCGTGCAGGTGCTTGTACGCCACCGCCAACGGCGCCTCGCCAGAGAACGGCGCGCGGCCCGCCAGCATTTCATACAGCACGATACCCAGCGCGTACTGATCCGACGCGGGGCCGGCCGTCTCGCCGCGTACCTGCTCGGGCGAAACATACGGCGCCGATCCCATCACGGTCCCGGTGCGCGTGAGGGACGACCCGTCAAGTGTGAGCGCGATGCCGAAATCCGCCACTTTGACGTGGCCGTCGTCCGTCAACAGAATGTTGTGCGGCTTGATGTCGCGGTGCACGACGTGGCCCTCGTGCGCATAGGCGAGCGCATCGGCCACCTCGGCCGCAACGCGAAGGGCCTCCGCCTCGGGCATCGGACCGTCGCGCTGGATCCGTTCCCGCAGTGTGCCGCCGCCGACGTATTCCATGGCGATGAATTGGCGCAGGCCGTCCTGCCCCCACCCGTACACGCTCACGATATACGTGTGCTCCAGCGCGCCCGCCGCGGCGGCCTCCTGACGAAAGCGCCGCCGGACCTCCGGGTCTCGGGCCAGCACGTCGGCGAGAACCTTGACCGCACAGGGACGCCGGCCCCGCCGGTCCCAGGCCCGATACACGGCCGCCATGCCGCCGCTGCCCAACAGCGCCTGCAGCTCAAAGCGCCCGTCGAGGACGTCCCGCGCCATCAATGCAGCCGCTGGGTCGCGACGAGCCCCGGCAGTTCGGTGGCCCACGACGCGCGACGCGCAAACGCGATGATCGGCGGCAGATAGCTGCGAATCAGCATGATGATCCGTTCCGGAGACGACAGTCCACTGCCGGTCAGCAGCGTCCACCGCGTCTCCAGCATTGCCGCCAGATGCAGGGACAGCTCGGTGGAGATCATCCCAATGTCCGCCAGCGGCAGGAAGACCTCCCACCGCCGGGACGGCCGCGGGATGCCGTATGTCATCAACATCGCCTTGCCGATTCCGGTCGCGGCGCCGCTCGCGTTGCTGAACACTCCGACGAGCTGCGCCACGCGTTCCGCGTCGCGCGCGACGGCCTCGACCTCCCGCGTGAACATCTCGAGGATCGGGACCGAAGTGAGCAGGCGGGCGAGGCGCCAGCCGATCCGAATCGGATCGAGGGCCCGCGCCGTCTGCCCGCCCGGACGCACCGGCTCGTCGGCCGAAGCGCCGAAGCCCCGGGCCTTGACGATGGTCTCGTGCGCCTCCTCGAGGAGCCGCGGCCGTTCCTGGTCGAGTTTCGCGGCCATTTGCTTGGCGAAGGCTTCGCGGGCCCCGGGGTCGTTGTCCGCGAGCACGCGGCCCCAGGTCAGCACCTCATACACGACCGGGAGGATGTGGGAGTTCAGCGCGAAGGGCATCAGCACCCCGAGCGCGTCGCCGAGCGGATTGCCGGTCCCCAGGCCTTCGAGGTACTCGGTCACCGCGTCGGCTTCCACGTCCTCCCGGAATACGAGCCCGATTTCGATGTCGGAGTCGGGCCAGGTGCGCTCCACCGCCGGCTGCCCGTAGAGGTACGCCGCGACGATTTCCTCTTCGCCGCCGAAGAAGCGCGCCAGATTGTCATACGCGTTCACCAGGGCCAGCCCCGTCCGCCCAGTATTTGACTACCTTAAAAGATACCACGCTGGGAGCCGGCGGCCCCGGACGGACCCGCGGCCGCGGGAGCCCACCCTGCCTTTCTCCGCCCCCGGCGCCGTACACAGTTTCGTCATGCACCTATTCGGATTCATTTTCGGCGCCGGACATGCTATGGTGGGGCCGCGGTTCTCCGTTCATTGCGTCGCGGCAGGCAACGTCCCCCGTGTGCGTCAGCGTTGTCCCGTGCCAGGAGTGGTCCGCATCCGCGTCATGGGAGGTGTCGCATGCCGAAGTTTCTCATCCACGCGTCGTACACGTCGGACGGCATCAAGGGGATCCTGAAGGGTGGAGGTTCGGCCCGCCGGGCCGCGGCGCAGCAGGCCTGCGAGAGCGTCGACGGCCGGCTGGAGGCGTTCTACTTCGCGTTCGGCGAGCACGACGTGTACGCGATCATCGACGCGCCGGACAGCGTCAGCATGGCCGCGGCCGCGCTCGCGATCAACGCGAGCGGCGCAGTGCACACCAGGACGACGGCGCTCCTGACGCCCGAAGAAATCGATCAGGCGGCCAAGAAGCGCGTGAGGTACTCGCCGCCCGGACAAACGTAGTAGCCGCCACGACCGCCCCGCTGAAAGCACCCCGGTCGCGTACTTTCACACGGGCGCAAGGAGGGACGGGGCCACCCGTCCCTCCTTCGGCATGCGCGCGAATCGAGGCGCCCTGATCGAGACACTCGGGACCGCGGGCGCGTTCTATTGTTGTGCGTTCACGCCCGCGGCCGCGGCGGCGAGGCGCTTCACACGTTCGATGTCGGCATCCTGGAGCACCGTTAACTTCTGCGTCTCGAGCGATCCTTCGGCGTGAATCGCGAGGACCTCCAGATACCCGCCGAGGTCTGAGGCGACCAGGTCCCGCAGCAAATTGATGACGCGGAGGCGGTCCTCCGCGCGGATGCCTTCGCGGCCGCCCAACGCGCCCTCGAACAGGCGGCGAACGGCCGGCGTCTCCCAATCCTCCTGCATCGGCCCGGTGACGAGCAAACCGCCCGCCAGGTCCTGAACGTCGCGGACCGCGTCGTGGTAGCCGCGCGCGAAATAGTACTTGGCGGCATTGGTGAGCGCGACGTCGGGGACCGCGATGCCGTCGACGTCCCGCGCGCCGGCGGCCGCGGCGGTTCCGAGTCCGCGGGTCGTCTGAAGGTACAGCGTGAGCCGCGCGAGTTTCTCGCGGACGTGGGCGGCGCCGAGCAGGCCGTGGTAGTCGGCGACGAGCGCGGCGCCGCCGAGCAGCAGTTCCAGGAGCGGCGTCTTGTACGAGACGGCTGTAAACCGGTGGAACTCCACGAACGTCCGTGCCAGCGGTCCCGCCGCGCGCCGCTCGCCGCAGAGGAATACCCGCTCCCACGGCACCAGCACATCGTCGAAGATCGTCAGTGATTCCGTCATGCTGTAGCGGCTGCTCAAGGGATTGTCGAAGGCGCTCGTCGTGTTGAAGCCGCGGGCGCTCGCGACCATCGTGAGCCCCGGCGCGTCCGCGGGCACGGCGAACGCCACCGCGTAGTCGGCGTCGCCTTCACCCATCGCGCGGGTGGGTACCACCAGGATCTCGTTGGCAAAGACCGCGTTCGTCGTATGCGCTTTGACCCCCCGGACGACGAGCCCGTCGCGCGTCTCGCGCACACGGTGCACGTAGGCATCCGGTTCGGCCTGCTCCGAGGGCCGCTTGGCCCGATCGCCCTTCGCATCGGTCTGCGCGACGGCCATCGCGAGGTCGCCGTCGCGGCAGTGTTCATAAAAGGCGCGGACGCGTTTCGCGTAGCCCGTTCCCGCCTCGCGGTCCACCCGGCCGGCGATGATCATGAGCGCGAACATGGCGTCGGTGCCGATTTCCTTGATGAGCGGCACAAACGAGCGGGCCTCCCGCGTGACGTGCTCGATGAGGTCGCGGCGCCGCAGCAGGTCCGCGCCGGTGCGCGGAACGGCGAAGTACCGGCTCATCGGCTCGCCGTCCGGCGCCGGCACCGTGAGCAGGTCGTCGCCGGGCCGCGCGTGCGCGAGCCGGAAGTCGATGGCGACATGGCGTGCGCCGCGTCCGAGATGCGGGTGCGCCGTGACGTCCTCGACGCGCTCGCCCCGGTAGACGACGTGGCGCCCGTCGCGGAGGCTCGCGAGAAACTCGTCGGCGCTACGAAGCGGCATCGGCGGCTCCCGTCCCCGGCGCGGCCGGATCCGCGACACGCCGGCCCCGCGCCGCCGGCCGCGGTGTCGCGGCGCGGAGCAGATACTTCTGGATCTTGCCGGTCGCCGTCTTCGGCAGCGCCTCCATGAACTCCACGTATTTGGGCGCCTTGAAGTGCGCGAGCCGCGCCCGGCAGAACGCGATCAGCTCCTCGGCCGTGGCGCAGGTACCGGGGCGGAGGACGACGCAGGCGCGCGGGACTTCGCCCCACACCGGATCGGGGGAGGCCACCACCGCGGCTTCGAGCACCGCGGGATGCTGGTAGAGCGCACCCTCCACCTCGACGGACGAAATGTTCTCGCCGCCGCTGAGGATGAGGTCCTTCTTGCGGTCCACGATTTGCGCGTAACCGTCCGGGTGGACGACCGCGAGGTCGCCGGTGTGGAACCAGCCGCCGGCCGTCGCCGCCGCGGTGGCCTCCGGATCGCGGTAGTACCCGGGCGTTACGGTGGGACCGCGGACGACGATCTCCCCGATCTCCGCGCCGTCGCGCGCGACGTCCGACAGATCCTCGCGCGCGACGCGGACCCGCCCCGCCGCGATCTGCCCGATGCCCTGCCGCGCCTTGACGGCGGCGCGCTCGGCGAGCGGCCGCGCATCCCACGCCTTCCGCCACTCACACACGGTGAGCCACGGGCCGGTCTCGGTCAGCCCGTACACGTGCACGATCTCGAACCCGAGATCCTCTTCGCACCGCTTGATGAGCGCGGCCGGGGGCGGGGCGCCGCCGACGTACCACCGCACGGGCTGCGCGGGGCGCCACCCCCGGGTGCTCGGGTCGCCGCCGAGCATGATGAGGACGGTCGGCGCGGCGAAGGCCACGGTCACCCCCTCCGCGTCGATCAGGCGGACGACCGCCGCGGGATCCGTGCGCGGCAGGCACACGTGCCGCGCTCCCGCGGCCGTCACGGCCCACACGCCGCCCCACCCATTGACGTGAAACATCGGCAGCGTGTGGAGGTATACGTCGTCGCCCGACAGCCGCGTGTGAATCAGCACGTCCAGCACGTTGAGCGCGGTCATCCGGTGCGTCATGATCACGCCCTTCGCATGGCCGGAGGTGCCGCTCGTGTAGTTGATGCTGACGGGCGTGTTCTCATCGAGGCCGTCGATCGCATCCAGCAACCCGGCATCGTGATCGCGCGGCGCCCCGGCGATAACGTCTTCGACGCGTGGACCCAACGCGCCGGCGCCGGCCGCCCCCGCGGTCAACATCACGACCCGCAGCCCGAACTCATCGCGGAGAGTTCGCGCGACGTCCGCGAAGGCGGGATCGGCAAGCAGTACGCGGCACCCGGCGTGCTCGACGATATACCGGTAGTCCGCGGGGCTGAGACGGGTGTTCATGGGGACGATCACGCCGCCGGCGAGCGGCACCGCCGTATAGCACTCGAGCGCCCAATGGGTATTCGGCGCGAGGACCGCGACACGATCGCCCGCTGCGAGAACATCCCCACGCAGCGCGGCCGCGAGGCGCAGACAGCGCTGGGCAAATACCGCGTACGTATACCGCTCGTCGCCGTCGACCACCGCGGGACGGTCCCCGTACACATCGGCGGCGCGCCGGAAGAACTGCAGCGGTGAAAGCGGCGCCGGCATGCGGCCCGTGTTCTGCGATGCCGAAAGGAGCCCCTGCTGTTCACGCATCGAGACGAATGCGGCGGCCTGTCGCCGCGTACGTCGAAGGTCTACCTTCCCGATCCGCCGAAAACCGGGCCCGACTCGTCACGGCTGCCGTACTGTGCGGGGTGCGCGGCCGATCCGGCAGGAGGTGTCGCCCATGGCAAAGCTCCTCATCGTCACCTGCGCAGGCGCCCAGGATCCCACGCGGGCAAGTATCCCATTCCATATCGCGGTCAATGGAGCCGTTCCCGCGGGTCAGGACTGCGCCGTCGCGCTGGCGGGCGACGCTACGGAGCTGCTCAAAACGGACGTGACACGCGGCGTCCGGGGCGTGGGCGTGCCGCCGCTCGCCGACCTGCTTGCAGGCTGCGCGGACAAAGGCGTCCGCTTCTACGTCTGAAAGGGCTGCGCCGAGGCCCGGGGGGTCTCGCAGCAGCATCTGGCCGGCAGCCGGGCGGAGTTCATCACCCCGCCCGATCTGACCCGGCTCACCATGGAGGCGGACCGGGTGTTGTCGTTCTGACGATCCCTACGGGACCGGCGAGGCCGTTCCGGCCGGCGCCGCCTCCGGCGCGGGTTCCGGGGCGCCGGCGGGCGCGTCCTTCGGCACCAGTTTCCAGAACTTAGGCAGCCACCGCGGCCACTGCTCGAGCAGGGCGGCGGCGCGTCCGCTTCCGGTCGATTCCGCGTGGGCGCGCACGAGCGCGCGCAGCCGCGCCGCGTCCTCGGCGTCGTCGACCCGCCGCGCGGCGACGAGTCCGGGATGATACCGACCGGTGAATCGTCCGTCCGCGTCCAGCACGAAGGCGATCCCGCCGGTCATGCCGGCGCCGAAGTTACGGCCGGTCTCGCCGAGGACGACGACCGTGCCGCCGGTCATGTACTCACACCCGTGGTCGCCTACCCCTTCGACGACCGCGGTCGCCCCGCTGTTGCGAACGGCGAAGCGCTCGCCCGCCTGCCCCGCCGCGAACAAGCGCCCACCGGTGGCCCCGTACAGCACGGTGTTGCCGGCGATGACGTGGCGGTGGGACTCGGCGACGAGTGCCTGGGGCGGCCGCACCACCAGTTCCCCGCCGGTCATGCCCTTGCCCACGTAGTCGTTGGCCTCGCCGGTCATGACAAGGCGCATGCCGGGCACGCACCAGGCTCCGAACGACTGCCCCGCCGTGCCGGCGAAACGCAGCGTGATGGTCCCGTCCGGCAGGCCGGCGTCGCCGTACCGCCGGGCGATCGCGGCGGCCACGCGCGCGCCCACCGCGCGGTCGCCGTTGCCGATCGCGAACGCGCGGTCCACGGGCCGGCCGGCCAGAATCGCATCGCGGATCTCAAGCAGGACATGGTCGTCGTAGGGCGTCCCCGGACGATCGTTGCGGTCCTGGCGGGCGCGCCGCGCCCGCGTCCCCGACGGATCGGGATCCGCCAAGATCGGGCCAAACGTGAGACGGCGCGCGCGGCCCGACGGGACGTCGTCGCGCACGCGCAGCAGATCGGGCCGTCCGACGACTTCGTCCAGCGCCCGGAAGCCGAGCGAGGCGAGCAGTCGGCGCACCTCGTCCGCGACGCCGAACATGAAGTGGATCACGCGCTCCGGGGTCCCCGGGAACTTGGCGCGCAGATCTTCGCGCTGCGTCGCGATGCCGACCGGGCACGTGTTGAGGTGGCACTGCCGCGCCATGACGCACCCGAGGGCCACGACTGCGGCGCTCGCGAACCCGAACTCCTCCGCACCCAGCATCGCCGCGACGACCACGTCTCGGCCGGTCTTGAGTCCGCCGTCGACGCGCACGCGAACCCGGCCGCGGAGGTTGTTGGCGACCAGCGTCTGCTGGGTCTCGGCGAGGCCCAATTCCCACGGCACCCCGGCATTCTTGATCGAATCCAGCGGGGAGGCGCCCGTGCCGCCGTCCGCGCCGGCGATGTGCACGGTGTCCGCGTACGCCTTCGCCACGCCCGCCGCGATTGTCCCGACTCCGGCCTCGCTGACGAGCTTCACCGAGACGCGCGCGCCCGGGTTGCCCTGCTTCAGGTCGTAGATCAGTTGGGCGAGATCCTCGATGCTGTAGATGTCGTGGTGCGGCGGCGGCGAGATCAGCGTGATGCCGGGCTGCGAACGGCGGATGCGCGCGATTTCCGCGCTGACCTTGGTCCCCGGAATCTGCCCGCCTTCGCCCGGCTTGCTGCCCTGGGCCATCTTGATTTCGAGCTCCTGGGCGGAGGCGAGGTACGCCGCGGTGACGCCGAAGCGGCCGGACGCGATCTGCTTGATGGCCGAGTTCGCGGAATCACCGTTCGGCCGGGGCGCGTAGCGCCCGGGCTCCTCCCCGCCCTCGCCGCTTGCGCTGCGCGCGCCGATGCGGTTCATCGCGACGGCGAGCGTCTCGTGCGCCTCGCGGCTGAGCGACCCGTGCGACATGGACGAGACGACGAAGCGGCGGAGGATTGCGGCGGCCGGCTCGACCTCGTCGACGTCGACCGGGGTGCGTCCCTGAAACTCCAAGAGGTCACGCAGCGCGGTCGGCGGCCGATGCGTGACTTCCCACGCGTACGCCAGGTAGTTGTCATCGGCGCCGTTCAGCGACAGCCGGTGGAGCGCCCGCAGCACGTTGGGATGGAACGCGTGATAGTCCCCGCCCCTGCGGAACCGGAATGCCCCGGGGTCCTCGAGGGCGGGGACCTCGGCAGATCCCCACGCGAGGCGGTGGCGGGCGAGCGTGTCGTCGGCGATATCGCCCAATCCGATGCCGCCGAGACGTGACGGCGTGCCGGTAAGCGCGAACTCCACGAGGGCATGGTCGAGTCCGACGGCTTCGAAGATACCGGCCCCCTGATAACTCGCGAGCGTCGCGATGCCCATCTTGGACATGATCTTGAGCAGCCCGGCCTCGAGCGCGCCGCGGTAGCGGCAGGCGGCCGCCTGGGGCCCCAGCCCCCGGCGACGTCCCTCGTCGATCACCACCTCGTAGGCGAGCCGCGGGTAGACGGCCGCTGCGCCGTAGCCGATCAGGAGCGCCACGTGATGCACGTCGCGAGCGTCCCCGGTATCGGCGATGAGGCTCGCGCTCATCCGGATCCCACGGCGCATGAGTGACTGGTGCACCGCGCCCACCGCGAGCACGGACGGGATCGGGGCCCGGGCCGCATCGGCGGCGCGGTCGGCCAGCACAAGGAGAGACGCGCCTTCCTCCACCTGATACGCCGCCTCGTCGCACAGGCGGACGAGCGCGCGCTCAAGTCCCTCGGGCCCTTCGGCGGCCGGAAAAAGCGCGTCGAGCGTGCGCAGCGGATGGCGCAGACCAAGCGCGGCGAGTTCGGCCAAGGCGTCCGGCGTCAACACCGGGCTTGGCAGGTCGACGAGCCGGGCGTGCGACGGACCCTCCTCTAACAGGCTCGGCCGCGGACCGAGCAGCGTCCGAAGCGACATCACGAGGCGCTCGCGGAGCGGATCGATCGGGGGATTGGTCACCTGCGCGAACCGCTGCTTCAGAAAATGCGCGACGAGGCGCGGGCGCGCCGCCAGCACGGCGAGCGGCGTGTCGTCGCCCATGGACCCGACCGGGTCCTTGGCGTCGGCCAGCATCGGCGCGAGGATGCGCTGCACTTCCTCGCGCGTGTAACCGAACAACGCCATGCGGCGCACGAGGCCGTCCGCGTCGTCCGCCGCGGGCGGCTCGGCAGGGGCGAGGGACGGCAACGGACGACCCCCGGCCAGCCCCGGCGTCGCGGCCGTACCGCCCTGGACATCCGGACGGACACGCTCCTGCGCGAGCCAGTCCGCATACGGACGGCCGGAGGCCGCTTCGCCCTTGATGACGGCGTCGGTCAGGATCCGCCCGCCGGCCGTGTCGACCGCGAGCATGCGCCCCGGCCCGAGCCGGCCCTTCTCGACGATCCGGGCGGGATCGACATCCACGATCCCGGCCTCGCTCGCCACGATGACGAGCCCGTCGTCGGTGACGACGTACCGCGCGGGCCGCAAGCCGTTGCGGTCGAGCGCCGCGGCGGCGTAGCGGCCGTCGGAAAACGCGAGCGCGGCGGGGCCGTCCCACGGCTCGGTAAGCCCGGCGTGGAAATCATAGAACGCGCGGACGTCCGACGGCATCTCCGCGTGGTCTTCCCACGCCTCCGGCACCAGCATCATCATCGCGTGCAGCACGCCCCGGCCCGAGCGGACGAGGAGCTCGAGCACGTTGTCGAGCATCGCGCTGTCGCTGCCGCCGCTCTGGATCACCGGAAGGAGCTCGGCCATGCGCTCGCGCCACACCCGCGACCGTGCCTGCCGCTCCCGCGCCCGCATCCAGGTCACGTTGCCGGACAGCGTATTGATCTCGCCATTATGCGCGAGAAACCGGAACGGCTGGGCCAGGGGCCAGCTCGGAAACGTATTCGTGCTGTAGCGCTGATGAAACAGCGCGAGCGAGGTCTCGTAGCGCGGATCCCGCAGGTCGGGGTAGAAGTGCGCGAGTTGCGGGGCGACGAACATTCCCTTGTAGACCACGGTCCGGTGGGAACACGACGCAACATACCCGCCGTCGACCCGTTCGTCGTCGAGTCGGCGCTCAATGAGGCGTCGCACCAGGTAGAGAGCCTGTTCGAATTCCTCCGCGCCGAGCCGGTCCGGCCGGCCGAGCAGCGCCTGCTGAATCTCGGGCCGTGTGAGCGCCGCGTGGGCGCCGAGCGCCGACAGCGCCACCGGCACGGGCCGCCAGCCGAAGAAGGCGAGCCCCTCGCGAGTCGCCACGTCCTCGATGATGGAGCGGGCGCGGGCCTGGGCGCGAACATCGTGCGGCAAAAACACCATCGCGACGCCAAGGTCGGCGTGCCGTGGGACGCGGACGCCGAAGCGGTAGAGATCGGGTACCAGCACGCGGTGTGGAATCTGCGTCAGCACACCAGCGCCGTCGCCGGTCTTGCCGTCGGCCGAGACCGCGCCGCGGTGCGTCAGGCGCGCGACCGCCTCGAGTGCGAGTTCGAGCACCGCATGGCTGCGGCCGGCGGTGGTCGCGACAAACCCGGTGCCGCAGGCGTCGTGTTCGAAACGTGGATCGCGCAGACCAGAGACCACCCGACTCCTCCTCGAGTCCCCGCGATAATAGAAAAAAACCCGACGGAGAGGTCCTAAGAGGAACCCTCCCTCGGGCTTTTGTCCCGACGGTGTAGCGCCGCGTGGGCCGCCTGCGCCGCTCGGTCCGGACCGGCTGCTGCCGCGGAACCCTAGGCGCACTCCCTCCGCGCCGGCGTCACGGCCGGCCGACGGACCGATATGCGGTTGCGATGTTGGTTCTCTTGATATCAGAATCCCGACGCGTTGTCAAACGCCGCGCGTTCAGCCGGCGCGCTGGTAGGCCACCCGCCCGCGGGCGATCGTGAGCAGCACGTCGCCGTCACGGCCGAGGACGACGAGGTCGGCGTCCATCCCCGGCGCGATGCGGCCTTTGCGGCGGTGGACGCCGAGCAGCCGGGCCGGCGTGAGCGACGCGGCCTGCACTGCGTCACGGCGGCTCACACCCGCCGCGGCGGCGAAGTTGTGGACGGCGCGGTGGAGCTGCAGCACGCTGCCGGCGAGCGTCCCGTCGGCCAGACGCGGCACGCCGTCTTTCACGTCGACGGTCTGCGCGCCCAGCGTGAACGAGCCGCGCCCCATGCCCGCGGCCGCGATCGCGTCGGTGACGAGGATGATGCGCCCCATGCCGGCCGCGTGCGCCGCGAGCGACAGCACAGCCGGATGGACGTGCGCGAAGTCGGCGATGAGACCGAGCGCGAGGGATGGTGTGACGAGGGCGCCGCCCGCCGCGCCGGGCTCGCGATGGTGGATCCCGCGCATCGCGTTGAAGAGATGCGTCACCATGCGCACCCCCCACCGCGTCGCGGCCTGGACGTCATCGAACGCGGCGTCGGTGTGCCCGATCGCGACGACGACGCCGGCCTGGACGAGCCCCCGCACGACCGCCTCGGCGCCCTCGAGCTCCGGCGCCAGGGTGACCAGACGAAGCGCGCCGCCGAGACAGCGGACGGTCTCGGCCATCTCGTCCGCGTCGGGCGTGCGCAGATCTTGCGGGCGGTGCGCGCCGCGGCGCAGCGGATTCAGGTACGGCCCTTCACAATGCACACCCAAGATCTCGGGCCCCGCACCCTCGCGGCGCATCGCGACGGCCGCCGCTTCTCCCGCGCGGCGCATCTCGTCGAGCGGGGCGCTGACGATGGTCGGCAGGTACGCGGTCACGCCGGTCGCCGCGAGATACCGGCCGAGTGTCTCGTAGGCGGGCGCGCCGGCGCGCAGGCAGTCCACGCCGGCGCCGCCGTTGACCTGCAGGTCGATGAGCCCGGGGATCACCGTGCCGTCGGGAAACGCGAGCGCGCCGGCCGGCGGCGGCTCGGATGAGACGCGCGCGATGCGGCCGTTCTCGATCACGACGACACCCGGGGTGAGATCGCGGTCGGCCGCGAGCACCGTACCGGCGGAGAGGATCATCAGCGGGTGGTTCCGGTCGGCGCAAAACGCCTCCTGCGATTCCGGGCAGGCGCGCCATGCCGTGCCGCAGAACGTTAACGGCGTGGCCGGCGTGATCGTTCGACCGCTGCGCGCGGCGGACGTCGAGGCCTGCACGGCGCTCATGGCCGGACTGCCGCTGTGGCAGCGGTACGGCGTGTCGTCCGGCGCGGCCCGCGACTGGTTCGCCGGGACACTGCGCGGAGAACGGCTCGCACAGGTGGCCGAGAACGCGGGGCGCGTCCTCGGCTTCGCCGTGTACCTGCTGCGGGGCACGTTCGGGCACAGCGGGTACGTGTGGGCCGTCGGCGTCGCGCCGGAGGCGCAGCACCGCGGCGTCGGCGGGCGCCTGATGGACGCGGTGGAGGACGAGATTTTCGAGGCGGGACCCAACGTGTTCTTGCTCGTGAGCGCAAGGAACACGCCCGCGCAGCGGTTCTACGAACGCCGCGGGTACCGGCGCATCGGCGAAATGAACGACTACGTCGCGCCGGGCCTGACGGAGATTCTCTACCGGAAGACGCGCGGCCCGATCCGACCCGACGAACGTTGATCGCCGCCGCGGATGGCGGCGCGCCCGTCCGGCCTGTCAGACGCGTGTACGGAAAGACCAGGGGGGTGACGGTATGAGGGTGAGGCGGCTAGCGTGGCTCTGCGTGACGGTCGCTGTGGCGGCGTCGCTGGCGGCCGGACAGGTGCGCGCGGGCGCGGCGCCGGCCAAGGTGACGCTCACGCTCGGCGTGGATCAGGAAGTCGTCGGCCTGGATCCCAACAAGGTCACCGCCTTCTCGTCGTTCCGGCGGATCGACCTCCTCTACAACAAGCTCGTGACGTACGACGCGGGCCTCCACGTGGTCGGGGACCTCGCGGAGTCCTGGGACAATCCGGACAGCCGCACGTACGTGTTCCACCTGCGCCACGGCGTGGTGTTTCACGACGGCACGGAGATGACGAGCGCCGACATCGTGTATACGATCAACCGCATCCTCGACCCCAAGACGGCCTCGCCGGGGCGCTCGTATATCGATGTGATCGACGGCGTGACGGCGCCGGACCGCTACACCGTGCGTCTGCATCTCGCCTACCCGCTGGCCTCCCTGCTGTCGGGGCTCGCCTCGGGCAACGCCGCGATCGTCGAGCGCGCCGCGGTGGAAAAGGCCGGCGATTTGCAGAAGACCGAGGCCGGGACCGGGCCCTTCATGCTGGCGGAGTGGGTGCCCGACAACTTCATGCGCCTCGCCCGCAACCCGCGGTACTTTAAGCGGGGGCTCCCGAGAGTCGACGAGGTGGTGTATCGGGTCATTCCCGAGCAGGCGTCGCTGCTGGCCGGCGTACGGTCGCGCAGCCTGGACATGGCGACGATCTCGGACGGCAGCGTGGTGAAACAGGCCATGGGGGAGCGCGCCCTCGTCGTCGCCCAGGCGCCGAGCCTGAACCTCCGGATCTTCTCCTTTAATACCACGCGCCGTCCGTTCACCGATGCCCGGGTGCGCGATGCGATCGCGTTCGCGATCGACCGGCAGGCCGTGCTCAACGCGGCCGAATTCGGGATGGGTGTGGTGAGCGGGCCGATTCCCGCCCCCGATAAGGTGTGGGCGCTGCCGGTCTCGGACTTTCCGGAGTACCGGCCGAATCAGGCGCGGGCGCGGCAGCTGATCCAAGAAGCCGGCGCGTCCGGCGCGTCGTTTACGATCACCGCCGCGGCGACATACGAGGGCGGCATCGCCGAGGCGCAGGTCATTCAGAACCAATTGAAGGCCGTCGGCCTCAACCCCACGATTCAGAACGTTGAGTGGGGCCAGTACATCAACCTGTGGGTGAAGCGCGACTTCGACACCATGGTGGAACTGCGCGGCGGCGATCCCGACCCGGACCGCTTCCTGTACCGAACCTTCTACAGCACCGGCGCGGTCAATAACTTTCTCTTCAAGGATTCGACCGTCGACCGGCTGCTCGACCGCGGCCGCGTGCACCTGACGGTCGCGGAACGCGCACCGATCTACCACGACCTGGAGCGGGCGCTCGTCACCGACGCGCCGGCGGTGTTCCTCTACGCACCCTACGAGACACAGGTGATGCAGAGCTACGTGAAGGGCTTCCGCATCGTCCCGACGGGAGCGCTCACGTACCTGGAGCAGACGTCCATCGAGCGGTAGGAGGTCCGCGCGGCGGCGCGAGCGGGTGGCGGCGTTTCTGGCCGGCCGGCTCCTCACGGTCATCCCCGTGTTGTGGGGCGTCTCGATCGTGGTGTTTCTCCTCATCCATCTGCTGCCGGGCAACGCGATCCAAATGTTCCTCGGGACGCAGGTGGAGATGACGCCGGCGCAGATGGATGAGTTGCGCCGGCTCTTCGGCCTCAACAAGCCCCTCCCGCTCCAGTACGTGGACTGGATCACGCGCATTCTGCGCGGCGACTTCGGGGTCTCGCTGCGAACCAGCCGGGCGGTGCTGCCGGATATCGTCGCGCGATTGCCGCTCAGCGGCGAGATCACGCTGCTCGCGCTGCTGATCGCGCTTGCGATCGCGGTGCCGATCGGCATCGCGGCGGCCGTGCGCCGCGGTTCCGCGGCGGACGCGGCGATCCAGTTCGGCGGCCTGGCCGGGCTCAGCATCCCCAACTTCTGGCTCGCCACGATGCTGCTGCTGGCGCTGGGGAACGTCGGGACCATCGCCTCGATCGGGATCTACGTCGGCTTCTTCAGCAACCCGGCCAAAAATCTCGCGGTCATGGCGCTGCCGTCGTTCTCGCTGGGGATCGCCCTCGCCGCGGTGATGATGCGGTTCATCCGCTCGTCGCTGCTCGAGGTCCTGGGCCATGACTACGTGCGGACGGCCCGCGCGAAGGGCCTGCGGGAGCGGCTCGTCCTCTACCGGCATGTGCTGCGCAACGCCCTGATTCCGGTCATCACCGTGGTCGGGTTTCAGGTCGGATATCTGCTCGGCGGCACCGTCGTGATCGAGGAGGTTTTTGCGCTGCCCGGCATGGGGCGGCTCGCGCTCGCCGCGATCAGCCAGCGCGACTACCCGGTGGTACAGGGCGTTGTGCTCGTGATCGCGCTGCTGTTCGTCCTCGTCAACCTGGCCGTGGACGTCGCCTACGCCTTCGTGGACCCGCGGGTGCGGTTCGCATGAGCCCCGCGGCGACGTCCGCCCTGGTCAAGGCGACGGCGGCGCGGCGGCAAACGCCGCCGGTGCCGCCGCGGGCCGCGTTCGCGGCCCGGCTGGCGCGCGCGCCGCTCGCGCTCGCCGGCATCACGATCGTCGCCGCCTACCTGGCCGCTGCCCTCGCGGCCCCCGCGATCGCCCCGGACGATCCGCTGCGCATGCACTCCGACGCGCTGCTGGCTCCGCCCGGGGCCCGGCATCCCTTCGGGACCGATCAATTTGGGCGCGACCTCGCCACCCGGCTGCTCTACGGCGCGCAGTCGTCGCTGGCCGTCGCGTTCGGCTCCGTTGCGCTCGCGCTGGCGGCCGGCGGAACGGCGGGGATCACGGGCGGGTACCACGGCGGCGCGCTCGACAACGTGCTGATGCGAACGATGGACGTGATCTTCGCCTTTCCGGCGGTCCTGCTCGCGATCGCGATCATGGCGGTGGCGGGCACCGCGCTGGGGAACGTGATCGTCGCGATCGGCATCGTGTATACGCCGCAGTTCGCCCGTGTCGTCCGCGCGAGTGTGCTGGAGACGCGCGGCCTCGAATACGTCGAAGCGGCCGGCGCGCTCGGCGCGGGCACGGCCCGTATTCTCGCGCGCCACATCCTGCCCAACATCGGAGCCCCGCTCATCGTGCAGACGTCGCTCAGCCTATCCTTTGCCATCCTCACCGAGTCCGCGCTGAGTTTCCTCGGCCTGGGCACGCAGCCGCCGACCCCGTCGTGGGGCAACATGCTCGCGGAAGCGCGGCGGTTCATGGTGATCGCGCCGTGGACCGCGGTGTTCCCGGGGGCGGCGATCGCCCTCATCGTCCTCGGGTTCAATCTGCTCGGGGACGGGCTGCGCGATCTCCTCGACCCGCGGCTCAAGCTGTGATGACGGACGCAGAGGAGCGCGGGACCGAGGCGGCCAACCCGGCCACCCGCGACTTCGACCTCCTGCCGGTTCTCGAACAGGCGCGGCTGATGAACGCCGAGGACCGCCGCGTCGCGGAAGCCGTCGGCGCCACGCTGCCCGCGGTGGCGGCCGCCGTCGTGCGGGTCGCCGAATCCCTCCGCCGCGGCGGGCGTCTGCTCTACGTCGGCGCCGGGACGAGCGGCCGCATCGCCGCGCTCGACGCCGCGGAATGCCCGCCGACCTTCGGGACCGACCCCGCCGTGGTGCAGGCGGTCCTGGCCGGCGGCCCGCGGGCGATGGTCGAAGCCGTCGAGGGCGCCGAAGACGACGCCGCGGCCGGCGCGCGCGAGATGGACGCGCGCGGGGTGGGGCGAGACGACGCCGTGGTCGGCATCGCCGCGAGCGGCGAGACGCCGTTCACGCTCGCCGCGGTGCGCCGCGCCCGCGCGCGCGGTGCGTGGACCGCCGGGATCGCGTGCAACGCGGGCTCGTCGCTCGAAGCCGCCTGCGATGTCGCGATCGTCCCGCTGGTGGGACCCGAAGTGATCGCCGGCAGCACGCGCCTCAAGGCCGGCACCGCGCAGAAAATCATCCTCAACATGCTGAGCACGCTCGCGATGGTGCGGCTCGGGAAAGTGTACGGCAACCTGATGGTGGACCTCCGCGCGACGAACGCCAAGCTGCGCCGTCGCGCGGCGCGCATCGTCGCGGCGGCCGCCGGCGGCGACGAACGTCGGGCCGGCGAGGCACTCGGGGAAGCCGGCGGACGGGTGCCCGTCGCGATCGTGATGCTGCGGCTCGGTGTCGATGCCGAAGGCGCGCGGGCGCGGCTCGAGGGAGCCGGAGGCTCGCTGCGGCGGGCGCTGGGGGAGGCGGACTGATGGGATGGCCGTGGCTCGATGCCCTGCTGGCCCGGCCCGTGAAACGCATCATCGGCCTCATTTCGGGCACGTCGGCGGACGGCATCGCGACGGCGGTGGCGGACGTAGCGGACGGGGCGGCGGACGGCTTCCCCCGCGTGACCCTGCGGGGCTTCGTGTCGCATCCGTTCCCGGAGGAGGTCAGAGCCCGCGTGCTGCGGGCCTGCGTCGAACCTCTCACCACGCAGGCGCTCGCGTCGCTCTCCTATCTCTTGGGGGAACTGTTCGCGGACGCCGCGCGCGAAGCGGTCCGCACCGCGGGGATCGGACTCGAGGACGTCGACCTCATCGCCTCGCACGGGCAGACCGTCGCGCACGTCGGCGTGCCGGACTCCGCGGACCGATGGGCGCGCGCCGCGACGATGCAAATCGCCGAACCCGCCGTGATCGCCGCCCGAACCGGCCGGCCCGTGATCGCCGACTTCCGGGCCGCGGACATCGCCGCGGGCGGCCAGGCCGCCCCGTTTGTCCCGTACGCCGACCTGATGCTACTCGGCGGGCCGGTGGGCCGCATCGCGCTCAATCTCGGCGGTATCGCGAACTTCACGGTGCTGCCCCCGAACCCGCGGCGCGACGACGTGTACGCGTTCGACTGCGGCCCGGCCAACATGGTTATCGATGGCCTCGTGCGGCATTTCACGGGCGGCGCGGAGCGGTTCGACCGGGACGGACGCCGGGCGGCGCGGGGGCACGTCCGCGAAGACGTCCTGGCCGCGTTGATGCGGGACCCCTTCGTCACGGCCGCGCCGCCTAAAACGGCCGGGCACGAACAGTTCGGGCAGGCCTTCCTCAGGACGCTCCTTTCGCGCTGGGGGGATGTACCGCCGGATGATCTCATCGCGACCGCGACCGCGTTCTCGGCCGACGCCGTGGCCTGGAACATCGCCCAGTATGTCACACCGTCGCACACGGTAGACGAACTCGTGGCCTCGGGGGGCGGTACGCACAACCCGGTGCTCATGGACCGCCTCGCCCGCGCGGTCGCGCCGATCCGGGTGCGGCGTATCGACGAATTCGGGGTGCCGGGCGACGCGAAGGAAGCACTCGCGTTTGCGCTGCTGGGCCACGCGAGCCTCGTCGGCCGGCCCGGTGCCCTGCCGCGTGTCACGGGAGCGCGCTATGCCGCGGTGCTCGGGACGTGGACGTGGCCGCCGGCGGCCGCGGGCGACGCCCCGACACGCCCGGCCGGCCGATGAGCGCCGACGCGGCGACGGCGCGTTTCCCCGAGGCGGTCCGGCTCCTCGAGGACGCGGTCGGGAGCGCCTATCCGGGCGCCGTGCTCGCCGTGCTGTGGCGCGGCGACGTCGTGCTGCGCCACGCGGCGGGGCGCACCGCCTCGCGCGACGAATCCCCCGCCGTCACGCCCGAGACGATTTACGACCTCGCCTCGCTGACCAAGGTCACGGCGACGCTGCCGCTCGTCCTGCAGGCGGTGGCCGAAGGTCGCCTTGCGTTCGCGGATCCGGTGCGGGCGCACCTCCCGGAGTGCCCCCATCACAACATCACGATCAGGCACCTCCTGACGCACACGTCCGGGCTACCCGCGTGGATTCCGTTCTATCTGCGGACCATGGGCGGCGACGCGGTCGTGCGGGGCGCGGCGGCAACGCCGCTCGTCGCCGCGCCGGGCGCCCAGGTCACCTACAGCGACGTCGGGTTCGTCCTGCTCGGGGAGATCGTTCGGCGCATCTTCGGCGCGCCGCTCGACGCCCTCGCCTCGGCGCGGATCTTTGCGCCGCTCGAAATGACCAAGACGGGCTACCGGCCGCTGAGCGGCGCCGCGGCCGCCGCCGGCGACGACGACCCGCGCGCCGGGATCGCGCCGACCGAAGACGGGACGCTCATTGAACAGCGCATGACGCAGGAGCGGCCGTGGACGGAGGCCGGGCGCCGGCATACGTGGCGCCGCTATCTCATTTGGGGCGAAGTCCACGACAGCAATGCCCACGCGATGGGGGGCGTGTCGGGCCACGCGGGCCTCTTCGGCACGGCGGGCGACCTCGCCGCCTATGCGCGGATGTGGCTTGCCGGCGGCCGCGGACCGCACGGCGCCGTCCTCGACCCGGCGCTCGTCGACGAGGCGATCCGGCCGCAGACGCCGGCGCCGCGCGTTCGCGGCCTCGGGTGGGCGCTCACCGGCGACCAAGGCTGGTGGGGCGATGCGCTGTCGCCGCGCGCGTTCGGGCACACCGGCTTTACCGGGACCTCGATCGTCATCGACCCGGCGCGCGATCTCGCGATTGTGCTGCTGTCGAACGCCGTGCATCTCGGCCGGGAGCGGACCGGGATTCTCAGTCTGCGGCCGGCGATCGCCGCGGCGGTGGCGAAAGCCGTTCCCAACTGAAGGACCGCATTCCGATTCCCACGAAGCCGCAGCCGATGGAGTATTTCCTCGGCGTCGACGGCGGCGCGTCGAGCACCACGTGTGCCGTGGCGACCGGCGACGGCGCGGTTATCGGGATCGGGCACGCCGGCCCCAGCAATCACATCCTGGCAAGCGGGGGCCGCGAACGCGCCCGCGCCGCGGTCGCCGACTCGCTGGCGCGCGCGCTCGCCCTTGCCGGATTGGGCGCGGTGGCATTCCGCGCGGCACAGTTTGGCATGACCGGCATCACGCGCGACTCGGAGCAGGCCCGCGTCTTCGCCTCCGTGGTGGACGACGCGGTGAAGGCCGGAATGGTGCGCATTGAGAACGATGCGGTGATCGCGCGCGCCGGGGCGCTCGCGGGACGTCCCGGCGTCATCGTCATCGCGGGCACCGGGTCTGTGGCGTTCGGCGAAGACCCAAGCGGCCGGCAGGCCCGGGCCGGTGGGTGGGGTTACATCTTCGGCGATGAAGGCAGCGGATTCGCGATCGGCTGCGGGGCGGTGCGGGCCGCGCTGCATGCCCGTGACGGCACGGGCGAGCCGACCGTGCTCGTCGAGCGGCTGGCGGACGGCGCCGGAATGCCGCTCGCCGATATCCCGATGGCCTTCTACGAGGGACGCATCAACCGGTCGAGGATCGCGGCGCTCTCGCCGGTGGTTTCGCGCGCGGCGGAAGAGCGCGATTTCGTGGCGCTCCGTCTCATCGACGAGGCGGCCGCCGCGCTCGCGCGCCTCGTGGCGGCGGTCATCCCACAATTGCGCTGGCCGGACGGGCCGGTGGCCGTGGGACCCGTCGGCGGCGTCTTCGACGCCGGGCGCACGATCCTCCGGCCGCTCGGCGAGGCGCTCGCGCGAACGGCGCCGGCCGCGGTCCTGGTCCCGCCGAAGCTGGCGCCGGCCGTGGGGGCGGTACTGCTCGCCATGCGTGCGGGCGGCGTGCCCCTCACGCCGCCCGTCCTCGCGCTGCTCGCGGCGACGTGGGAGCTACGCCGGACGGGGGCGCCGGTTGGCGCGTAACTCGCGCCACGCGCCACCGCTCCGGCCGTGACGCCCGCGGCGTCCCCTCTGCTCGAGTCGCTGCGCGGGCGGTTGATCGTCTCCTGTCAGGCAACCGCGCCGAGCCCGCTCCGGCGGTCCGACATCATCGCAGCACTCGCGGAATGCGCCGTGCTCGGCGGCGCGGCCGGTGTGCGGATCGACGGACCGGAGGACGTCACCGCCGCGCGGGCGCGGGTGCGCGTCCCGATCATCGGGCTGTTCAAACAGCGTTCCGGCTCACCAGTATACATCACGCCCACGTTCGATGCCGCGCGCGCCGTGGCGCGCGCGGGCGCGGATATCGTCGCGGTACAGGCGACGCGGGAGCGCGCGACGGAGGGCGAGGCGCTTCGGCCGCTGGTCGAGCGAATTCACGAGGAGTGCCGGGCGCTGGTCATGGCCGACGTGTCGACGCACGACGAGGGCGTGGCGGCGGAGGCGGCCGGCGCCGACGTCGTCGCAACCACGATGGCGGGGTATACGCCGCACAGCCGGCAGATGGCCGGGCCGGACCTGCGGCTGATCGAGGAGCTGGCGGCCGCGCTCACGGTGCCGGTCATCGCGGAAGGACGGATTCAGACGCCCGACGAGGCGGCGGCGGCCCGGCGCGCCGGCGCCTGGGCGGTCGTGGTCGGCCGTGCGATTACGATGCCGGAGTCGATTACCATGCGATTTGCGAGGGCGATCGAAGACGCGGGATAGCGTAATCTTGGTGTTACGGACGCACGAGGAGACCCTCCAAACGAGCCGCTTCTCGCAGACGGCGGTCATACACTACGAGTTCGCCGGCCGACGAAACGTCGACCAGCACTCAACGCGTGACCCCCACCACACGGCCATACCAGGATCGGCGTCCAGGCATGCCTTCACCGCATCGGACTCGGCTGATCGATACACAGCGGGACCAGCGCTGACGAGTCCCAAAATTTCATCGGCCCTCTTCCCGTTCCTCGATGAGGGCAGCGAGCGCCTGTCCCTGTGGGTTGCTGGGACGGGGGCGCTGCCAGAAATCGTGCGGTAGCGGCTTCACCGGCGGCCGCGCCAGGCCCGCGCGGACCAGCTCCAGAAGCCGCGGCCCCCCCATGCGCAGACACGTTGACCGCTCCCAGTTTCGCCACCGGCCGGTTACGATCGGTGACGATCACTTCTTCGCCGGCCGTTACCGCGTCTACGTACTGACTCAAATGCGCTTTGAGGTCGGCGATCGACGCACGACGCACGATAATCGGCCTCCATCCAAATACCCATCAAGGGGCCGGGAGTGGCCCCAGGGCCTCGGGGATCAGCCTCCGTCGGTGTAGCGCTTCGCGAGGACGCCGGCGCGGATACTACTTTGGAGCAAACTTCGTTCGCGCTCCTGGTATTGCGAAATGAGCGCGGGGTCGTCCAGGCCCGGCATACAAATGACTTCGCCCAAGCGCAGCCCGGCAAGCGACGCCTCTACTACCGCCTGCGGTTTCATGCGCCGGATGCCGGCGGCAGCGTGCCGTGCCAAATCCGCCTCACTGTGGAACTCGGTGTCCACAACGCCCGGGCAGAGAACCTGCATCCGGAGCCCGGTTCCCTGCAGTTCGTTGTGGAGCAGCATCGTGAAAGCGTTCAGATACGCCTTCGTGGCCGCATAGGTGGCGCGTTTCGGCAGCGGGGCAGCGCTTGCCGAGGCGCTGAAGCCCAGAGCGGACGACACAACAATGACCGTGCCGCCGCCTCCGGCAATCATTTCCGGGAGCGCCGCCCTCGTTAGGCGCGTAGGAGCCACTACCTGAAGGCGAATCAACCGCTCTGCTAGGTCGGGGTCCAATTCGACGAAAGGCATGTATCCGGAGAAACCCGCGTTGTTCACAAGCATTTCAAGGTCCGGGGCTCTCCTGATCCGCTCCTCCACCGCTCGCAGTCCAGCAGGGTCGGCAAGATCAGCGGCCAGCACGTCGACCTCGATCCCATGCTCTTCATGCAGCCGCCGCGCCAACGCTTCGAGCCGCTCGCGGCGTCGCGCAACGACGACGAGATCATAGTCGTCGGTCGCGAGGCGCTCGGCGAACGCGGCACCGATTCCGGACGACGCACCGGTCACAAGAGCGCTGCGCCGTTTCCTGTCTGCTGCGGTCGTGTGTCACCCCTGTGGCGTGCCTTAACCGAGAACCGAGTCGCGAATGCGGGCGTTCCCGGGGCACTGCTCGTTTACCTCTTGAGATTTACCTCTCCACGACACTGAGGGAACCTAGGACGCGCGAAGCCGTCGCCGGGCGAAGGCGAACACGTGGACCATACGAGACTGCCGCCGAGCAACATGGCACTGAAGACCAGCGCAAACTGCGTCGTCCATACCGGCGCCGCGCGCAACAGCAGTCCTTCCGGGTACATCACGAAGATCAGCGGAAGGGTGGCGATGCTCTGCTGATGGGTCCATTCCCGGTACACAAGCAGCCAGAGCGAACCGACGCGGAATGCGGCGAGGACGCCGGCCCAGATCCAGATCCGGAGGGTCATGGGGTTGCGACGTAGCGCGCTACGCTACTGCTCCACGAACAGCGGGTTCGTCCAGGCCATCTCACCGCCGGCGCCGACGACCTCAATCCGCAGGTACCGTTCCCGGCCCCGCAGCGTGTGCGATGCCTCGCGCAGCGGTGTCGGGGCCGCCTGGACGCGCGCTCCCCAGCGATGGTCACAGATGAACCGGACCTCGCGCGCGCCGGGGGCGGCGATACGCACCGTGGCCGTCTCGCCGTCGAACGTGACGTCGTCGAGCACGGCCCCGGTCGACGCATAGAACGACCCCGCGCCGAGCGCCACGGCCACCGACTCGGGCGTGAGCCCGTCCTCCGCCCGCAGCATCGTCCAGCCTCGCCCATAGTCGGGGAGGCGCCAGTGCGCGTCGTCGTTGGCCGCGCCCCAGAGCGGGCGGCCGCGCGTCAGACAATCGTCCCACTGGACGCCGCTGTATCCCTTCGCGACGTCGACGTCGGTGTTGCCGTTGTAGACCTCGATGCCGGCGATGTTGCGAAGCGGGACGAGGTCGGCCGCGACGAGACCGCTCCAGTACGGATGCGCGATGAAGACCGCCGCCCCGGCCGCGCGCAGGCGGTCGACGACGGCCTGCGCCGGCAGCGCGTGGCGGACGGCGGCGTCCTTCGGGATCTCGATCATGGCGCGCAGGCCGATGCCGAGGATGTGAAACGACGTGCCGATCTGGGTCTGTCCTGCGTCGACTTCCACGCCGGGGACGAGCAGCGGTCCGCCGCGGCGCGGGGCACCCGGCCCCGCGGTCACTCTGTTGTGGTCGGTGATGGCGAGAAAATCGTAACCGCGGTCGCCGTACCAGGCGACGACGTTGTCGACGGACCGCACGCCGTCCGACTCCGTCGTGTGGCAGTGCCAGACACCGCGGTACCATCGGCCGGGGCGGGCAAACGGGCTCGGCAGCCGGGTCATGCGCGGGCCTCTTCCACCCATCCGCGCGCGCGCTCCACCGCCCGCCGCCAGCCGGCGTAGCGCTCGTCCCGGACCGCCGCGGGCATCGCGGGCTCGAACGTGCGGCCCGCCGCGCAGTGCCGTTCGACGGCCTCGAGCGAATCCCATACGCCTTGGGCCAGGCCCGCGGCGTACGCTGCGCCGAGCGCCGTCGTCTCGACGACGGACGAGCGAACGACAGGGACGCCGAGCAGGTCGGCCTGCAGCTGCATCAGCACGTCGTTGCGCGAGGCGCCGCCGTCCACACGGAGCACCGCAAGCCGCAGCCCCGTGTCGCGCTGCATCGCCTCGACCACGTCGCGTGTTTGATAGCAGATCGCTTCGAGCGTCGCGCGCACAAGGTGCGCGCGCGTCACGTAGCGGCTCAGCCCGACGATCGCGCCGCGCGCCGTCATGTCCCAGTACGGCGCGAACAGGCCGGAGAAGGCCGGCACAAAATAGGCGCCTCCGGCATCCGGCACGGAGGCGGCGAGCGCGGCGGTCTCGTCCGCGGTGCGAATGAGGCCGAGGTCGTCGCGCAGCCACTGCACCGCGGCGCCCGCGATCGCGATGGATCCTTCCAGCGCGTACGCGACGTCCCGGGGAAGCGCGTAGGCGAGGGTCGAGATGAGCCCGGCCGTGCTGCGGACCGGCTCGCCGCCGCTGTGCTGCAGCAGGAAGCATCCCGTCCCGTACGTGTTCTTCGCGTCCCCGGGCCGCCGGCACCCCTGGCCGACGAGCGCCGCTTGTTGGTCGCCGAGCGCGCCGCAGACGGCGACGGCTTCGCCAAACGGGCCGTCGCGGCGGGTGAGACCGTAGCGCGCGCTGCTGGCACGGATGTCCGGCAGCATGGCCTGGGGGATGCCGAACAACTCGAGCAGGTCCGGATCCCACGCGCGCCGCCGAAGATCCATGAGCATCGTGCGGGAGGCGTTCGTCGCGTCCGTAACGTGCGCCCCGCCGTCCGGCCCGCCGGTCAGGCGCCAGATGAGCCAGGCATCGATGGTACCGGCGCACAGGTCCCCGCGGTCCGCGTGCGCCCGGGCGCCCGGCACGTGATCGAGCAGCCAGGCGAGCTTGGTCGCCGAGAAATACGTCGCCACCGGCAGCCCCGTCCGCGATTGGATCGTCTCCGCCGCGCCGCTCTTGATCAGCGCCTCACACGCGTCCCGGGTGCGGGTATCCTGCCACACGATCGCCGGGTAAACCGGCCGGCCTGTGCGGCGATCCCACACGACCACGGTCTCGCGCTGGTTGGTCACACCAACGGCCGCGACGGCCGGGCGCGACGTCCCGGAGTCGCCGGAGGCGCCGGCGGCCGGCCGGCTGAGCGCGTCTGCGACCACGCGCGCGGTTGCCGCCCATATCTCCTCCGGATCGTGCTCGACCCATCCCGGACGAGGCGTCAGCTGCCGGTGCTCTCTGTAGGCGCTGCTCAGAGGCCGGCCGTGCCGGTCGAATACGATGCAGCGCGTCCCGGTCGTGCCCTGGTCGATGGCGACGACGCGCGCCGCGTCCATGACGCTCACGACGGCGGGCGGGTGCCGCCCGGTCCGGCGGACGCGCCGGTCACCCGCGCGAGCAGCCGCACGTCGTTCGAGGTGACGCCGTCGACGCCGGCGGCGAGACACCGCCGCATCGCCGGCTCCTCGTCAATCGTCCACGGAAAGACGCCGAGGCCCGCGGCGTGCGCATCCGCGGCGACGTCGGGCGTCACCAGGTGCCACTCGGGACAGAGCGCGTCGGCGTCCGCGGCGCGGGCCACCCCCGCCGCGTCGGCGAGGCGCGCGCGGTAGATGATCGCGGTCGCAACGTCCGGCGCGGCGCGGCGCATCGTCCGCACCGCGGGATGGTCGAACGACATGACGAGCGCATCGGCTTCCATGTCGCACCGCCGCAGGGCCTCGGCGATCTGCGCCTCGATCCCCTCGTAGAACACGGGGCCGTTCTTGATTTCCAGCAGGAGGAGCGCCCGCCCGCGGATCAGGTCGAGCACCTCGTCCAGCGACGGGAGGCGCTCACCGGAGAACGCGGAGCCGAACCAGCCGCCCGCGTCGAGACGCCGGCATTCGTCAAATGTGAGCGCGGCGACGGCGCCCCGGCCGTCTGTCGTCCGGTCGACCGTCTGATCGTGGATCACCACGAGGCGGCCATCGCGCGTCCGCTGCACGTCGCATTCCACGGCGGCCGCCCCGGCCTCGAGCGCTCGGGCAAACGCGGCGAGCGTGTTCTCGGGCGCCTCGGCCGAGGCCCCCCGGTGCGCGACGCCGAGGGCGCGGCCGCCGGGACGACACCGGGGCCACCGCGCCGCCGAGACCGTCGCCTTACTGGGATTTCTTGCGCGGTCCGCTTCGGCCTCGTGCCGCGCGCGGCTCGGGCTGCTGCGCCTCGTCCCCGCGCGGCGGCGCCGGCGCGCTGCCGTCGGCGTCGGGCGGCGCCTCCGCGTCCGAGGCCGCCGTCCGTTCGGCTCCCGGCTCGTCGGGCCGCTCGGAGTCGTCCTCGCGCGGCCGCCGGCTGCGTCCGCCGCCCGTGTTGGCCGCGGTCTGCGCCGGCCGGGCGGTCCGCCGCGACGTCCTGCGCGGGGCCCCGGACGCGAGATTCTCGATCGGCACCGGCTCCACCGGTTCCGCCAGCGTAAACCCGAAGATCTGCGAGTAGAAAAAGGCCTCCGCCTCAAATGTGCGCTTGATGTGCTCCGCCCGGCGGAACCCGTGCTGCTCTCCCGGGTATGCGAGGTAGGCGACCGGAACGCCCCGCCGTTTCGCCGCTTCGAAGATCATCTCCGACTGGTTCGGCGGCACGATCTTGTCCTCCAGCCCCTGGAAGAGGATGAGCGGCGTGCGCCACCGATCGATCGCCTGAATGGGCGAGCGCTCGCGGTAGAGATCGAGCCTGTCGGGATACGGGCCGATGAGGTGCTCGTCGTACCGGGACTCGAACTTGTGCGTCTCGTTATGGAAGACCACCAGGTCGCTGATGCCGAAGTAGCTGGCGCCCGCCGCGAAGACGTCGCGAAAGGCCAGGGCGCACAGCGTGGTGTAACCGCCGGCGCTGCCGCCGTGGATGATCAGCCGGTCGGGATCCGCGGCGCCCCGGCCGACGAGATAGCGCGCCGCGTTGACGGCGTCGTCGACGTCGACGACGCCCCACTGCCCATAAAGGCGTTCACGATAGGCCCGGCCGTACCCGGTGCTCCCGCCGTAATTGACGTCGACAACGGCAAAGCCCCGGCTGGTCCAGTACTGCACGCCGAGGTTAAGCGTGGCTGAGGCCGCGCCGGTCGGCCCGCCGTGAACGCTCACGATGAGCGGCGGCCGTTCCTCCTCCGGGGGGGCGGCGTCGGGGTTGACCGGCGCGTAGTACAGGCCGTGCGCCGTCAGCCCGCCTTCCGTCGGAAACTCGATCGCTTCGGGGCGCGAGAAGTACGCGGGGTCTACGCCCGACTCGGCGGACTTCCGCAGCACATCCACGCGGCGGCCGCGGAGGTCGGTGAGCACGACCGCGGGCACGTCCGCCGGCGACCCGCCGATGAACGCCAGCCCGGGGCGGCCGCAGCGGATGCTGTCGAAGGCCGTGTGGGGCAGCGCGATCGGCTCGAGCGCCCCCCGCGCCGGATCGAGCCACGCCAGACGCGCGGCGCCCTCGGCCTTGTACGAGCACACGAGGCGGCCGTCGGGGGCGACCGCGTAGGTGGCCTGGCCGAAGCGCCAGGCCGGACCGCCAAACTCGGAGGGGGTCTTGAGGACAGCCTCGACGCGGCCGTCGCGCCAGCGGTGCGGATTCCACCACCCCCCGGGATCCGCGAGGAAATACAGCGTGCCGTCCGGCCCCCATTCGGGCTGCAACACCGATTCCCCCGGACCGCCGGTGATGCGCCGCGCGCCCGCCACGGTGCCGTCGCGCGCGAGTTCGCCGACCCACAACTCCGTGCCGTCCCACGGCATGCTGGGATGGTTCCAGGCCAGCCACGCGAGCCGGGATCCGTCGGCGTTCAGCCGCGGCGCGGCGCAGAAGTCCGCGCCCGACACCAGCACGCGCGGCGCGACCCCGCCGCGGCACGAGACGCTCACGATGGTGTTGACCGCTTCGCGGTCCGACGCGGTGTGGTCTTCGCGGACGCATATGAGACGGTCGCGCCGCAGATCGATGACGAGATCCGCGTACCGGTAGTCGCCTGCCGGCGTGATGGCCGACGGCGATTCGCCCGCGCCGCAGCGGTAGAGGCGCCCGTCCTCGAACGACGAGAAGAACACGACCCCGCCGCGCACCGCGTATGCGCCGCCCCCGTACTCGTGCACGCGGCTCCGCGCGTTAAACGGCGGCGGCGTCACGTCGGACGTTCCGCCCGACGCCGCGCGGCGCACGACGATGCAGCGCCCACCGTCCTGCGGCCGCATCTCGATCCAGTACACGTCGTCGCCGTCGAGCATCACCTGTTCCAGACCGATCCCGGCCGCGGCGACGACGTCCGCGCTGATCGGGGACGGCCAGGAACCATAGGGCAGCGCACGGGGGCGGGGCATGAACGTCCTCCTCGGGCGGTCCGGCCTGAGTCGGCCCTACGGGGCCGCGGCGGGATGCCCGTCCTGATAGAGCCACCGGTACATGGCGGCCGATTGCTGAACCGTCTTGATGTATCCCCGGGTTTCGCCGTACGGAACCGTTTCGATGAACGTGTCCGAGTCCGCGCCCGGGTGCGCGCTCATCCAGCGCCGCACCATGTTGGGACCGGCGTTGTACGCGGCGAGGGCGAGATCGGCGCGGCCGAAACGGACGAGCTCGGCCTTGAGGACGCCGGCGCCCAATGCGATGTTCGTGGCCGGGTCGACGAGTCCCCGCTGATCGGGGGCGGCCATCCCGAGGCTGCGGGCCGTACTCTGCGCGGTCCCGGGCATCAACTGCATGAGGCCGTAGGCGCCGGCCGAGGAGACCGCGCCGGCGTCGAACCGGCTCTCTTCGCGAATCAATCCGGCGATGAGATACGGGTCCAGGCCGGCGCGCGCGGCCGCCTGCGTGATCACCGGCCACTGCGCGCGCGGATACAAGGCCTGCCACACCGCAAGCGGCAGGCGGTGCGGCGCCGGCACCCCGAGCGCGTCGCGGGCGTCTTCGGCGGCGCCGATGCCGCGGCGCGGATCGCTCGCGTCGGTGTACCTCCCGCTCAGCAGCGTCACGACCGCCGTCCGCTCCGAGGCGGGCGCAGCGAGCGCCGCCGCTTCCAACTCCGCTGTGGCATCGTCCGTCTGCGCGAGCGAGTCCAGCTCATGGAACCGGTCCAGCGTGGGTATGACGCCGGCGGGAACATCGGGAGACGCGGACGCGATGGCCGCACGCACCGGCGCGCCGAGCCGGGCCGCCGCCTGCTGCCCGTAGTAGGTGTCGCCGTAGAGCGAGGCCGCGCGATGGTAACTGTCCGCGGCGAGGTCGGCGTGCCCGAGCTGCGCGGCGGCGCGGCCGGCCCAGTACCATGAGGCGGCCGCGGCGTCCGTCCCCGCGGAGAGCTCACCCGCCCGGATCCACGCCGCGCGGGCCGCGGTCCACTGCGCTTGGCGGGAGAGCAGCCACCCGACCTGCCACAGCGCGCGGCTGCCCCACCGCGTCATGGGAAAGCGGTCGCCGGCTTCCTTGTACAGGCTCATCGCGGGCCCCATCGCCCCGCGCTCGGCGCGCGCTTCCGCCACGAGATAGAGACCCTGCGCTGCGAGCGGCGACTTGGGGTATTCGGTGGCGAGCCGGCTCGCATACCCCAGCGCCTCCGCGTCTCGGCCGCCCGTGAGCGCGATGCGCGTGAGGTAGAAAAGCGAATCGTCGGCGTGCGTCTGCTTGAGCGCGAGATCGCGCTTAAACCACGACGTCGCATCCCGGAACCGCCGCTCCCAGTACATCAGCACGCCCATCGTGTAGAACGTGCCGTCGTTTACGACCCACGCCCGCGGCATCGCGAGGACGCGCTGCAGGTCGGTCCACGCCGCCGCCCCGTCCCCCGCCTCGAACTCGGTCTGCGCGCGCTGGAAAAACACGTCCACGGGGGTCGCGTCCGGCGGCAGCGCATGCGCCTGCGCGAGGGCCGCAAGGCGCGCGCGCGCGGACGCGGCGTACGGGCTCGTTTCAAACGCCCACGGAATGCGCCGGTACGCCTGCGCGGCGTCCGCCCAGAGTCCCTGCTGCTCGAGCGACTGCCCCATATCGAACCACGCCTGCGCGGCGTGCCGGCCGCCGCCGTATTGTTCGAGGTACCGGTGAAAGGCCGCGGGCGCCTCCGGATCGCGCGCGCTCCACAGGCCCTCCGCGCGCCAGAACAGCGCGAGCCCGCGCAGGCTCGAATCGCGGAAGCGCTGCAGCACGTCCTGAAACTTCGCGGCGGCGTCGTGAAAATGGCCCCCGTCGAACTCGGCGACGCCTTCGTAGTAGACGGCATGATCGGCGATCAACGGATGCGCGTCGGCGGCGCGCCGGAAGGCCGCGTCCGCGTCATCATACCGCTTCTGCGCGACGTCGATGGCGCCGAGCAGGTACGCGGCCCGGCCGCCCACGGTCCCATCGAGTTGCGCCAGCGGTTCGAGAAGTCCCCGGGCGCTGGCTAAGTCGCCGTGGCGGTACACATCGACGGCCGCGGCGAGCCGGTCCGGCGCCGGCACGCTTGGCGCGGGCACGGCGCCGAGCAGCGCCGTGAACAGCAGCGCAGCCGGCATCACGAGCCAAACGCGCGGGGCCGTCGGGCGGCGCCGCCGGCCCTGGAACGCTGTGAAGTTCCCCCCTGCCGTTGGGTTCATACGAGGCAATCCCGCCCGATAGTCTTACCCTGCTCTCGCGTGTCGCGGACGCACACCGCGCGGACCGCCGGCGTCCGCCGCGTCGCGCGCGGCTCGAAACCGCCGCCTACGGTGTGCTGTATAGCGCGCGCAGGCCCGTCAGGTAGAGTTCGCCGGCCGGCGAGTTCGCTGGGTCCGTCTCGACGACGTACACGTACGTCCACCGGATCGGATACGCGGCGGGCTGGGGCAGCACGGCCGTAACCTGCTTCCATCCGCGCCAGTCGACGTGCCGGGCAAACGTGACCGTGCTGCGCGCGCCGTTCGCGTCGGTATAGGCGCCGCGCAACCACGCACCGTCCGCGTCGCCGTTGACCCACAGCGACATCCCGATCGGGGAACCGGTCAGCGGCAAGTCGGTCTCGACGTACGCCGCCCGGCTGCCCGTCCCGTCGAGGTGGAACTGCAGGCGGAGCGCCTGCCGGTTGTCGCGGCTCGGCGTCGCGACCACGGTCACGCCGCCGGTAACGGTCTGCGGCGGATACGCCCGGAACGACGCCTGTTCTTCGAACCCGGGCACCAGGCGCGCAAGCGGGCCCCCGACCGTCACGTACGTGTCCGCGCTGGCGCCCGCGAGCCTCGCGGTCACGACGCCGCTGCCGTCCGTGCTACCGGCCTCAAACGCGCCGGCCGCAATCGTGCCGAGCGCGGGCGGCGTGACCTGCCAGATGACCGCGCTCTGCGGCAGTGCGACAAACCGGCCGAAGGGGTCCTGGCCGGCGACCCGCAGCGGCGCCGTCTCACCGCGCGCCAGGGTGAGCGAGCCCGGTGTGACGATGAGGCGTGCGAGGCGCGTCACCACGGATACCTGGGCGGTCCCGGTCGCCGATCCGCTCTGCGCGGTCACGGTCCCGTCCGCGGGCTGCACGCCCGCGGCGATCGCGCCGTCACCGCCGACGCTGACGAAATCGGGGACGGAGGATGGCCGGCCCGCGGCACTGCCGCGCGAGGGCAGCCCGTCCGGGCGCAGGATACCCGCGGACGCGGTCAGCTGCACGGGATCCGTGAGCGCGACCGGATTGCCCTGCGCGTCCACGCCGATCAGCGGAGGCGCGGCGCGGGCTCCGGCATAGAGCACGAGCGGCTGGCCGTTGTTGACGAGGATGCGGACCGGCGGCCCCGGCGTCGCCGTCGTGTAGACGAGGACCGCGTTGGCGACCGGGCGCTCCGCGCCGTCCGACGGCGAGTTCACCGTTGTGACCTGCGACTGCCCCGGCAGGCGGACGACCATCGTCGCCGAGCCGCCGCTGTCGAACGCCATCGCCTGGTAGGCCCCCTGCCGCTGCATGTACGACGCCAGCTGCGGCCGCGTCAGCCCGATGCTGAGCCCCGGCTGGCGGCCGTCGGCCTCCACGAACGTGAGATGACGGCCGTCCGCGCTGATGCCCACGGCCGCCGACGGGTAGCGGAGATTGCGCTCCGCCGCGGCCGGGGCATCCGGGTCCTCCACGAGGCGCCCCTGGTCGATGAGCAGCGGACCGCCGCCTACCGCAACCTGCGCGTCGCGCCAGTCGGGATCGGTCGTCAGGTTCACGCTGAGCGACATGCCCGCGACGAGCTTCTGCTGGATCCAGTCCGCGCCGCTGCCGCGGCCGAGGAGCAGCATCTCATTCGGCGGCAGCGGGGCGTAAAAGGCCTGCTGCGGCCAGATCTGCTTGACGAAGTACCGGCCGCCCTCTCCGCCGGATAGCTCGGCGACGGTCTGGCGGACGCCGGGATCGGGCGGCGGCGCCCCGTATCCGCGGACGCTCGAGATGACCATGATGCCGTTCTCGGGCAGGCCGGCGTTGAAGCTCTCGAGCGGCCGTGTCTCGCCCGTGTCCGTGACCACGGTGCCGGTCCACCGGTACCGCACGATGCGCGCGACGCCGTCTTTGCCGACGGCGAGGGCGACGAAGCGCCAGGGACTGCGCAGGAGCTGACCGTTCGCCACGACGATGTTGAGCGGCATGCCCGATTGGTGGATGTCGAAGTAGTCCGCGTTGACCGCCGCGATCGCTCCACTCCGCGCCGCCATCGACGACACCGGCTCGTCGCTGCTGATGAGTTGATCGTGCGCGACGCCGACGCCGAGGTGCACGCTTGGACTGGCGAGATCCACGAGCAGGTGGTGCAGATCGAGCGGCCCATCGGAGGTCGCGAGCGAGACGTGCCGGTACTCGACGCCCGCCGCCACGGGCAGCGCCAGGACGTTCGATGCGAACACGACGGGCCAGTCGACCGGCCCCGCGCCGCGCGCGGCGGGGACGACGAGGCCTAAGGCGAATGCGATAGCGAGTGCACGGGTCCAGCCTTGTCGCGTCATCTGCATCGTCTCGTGTGCGCCGTCCGTTGGTGTGGACAGATCAAGAAAAAGTTGTCGCGCAGTTCGTCGTTCGGGCATCCACGTCCTGCCCGGCCGGCAGGACGCCGGTCATGGCGTCGCCGGCTTGGCCGGTGCGGCCGGTCGCCCGCCGTGCGGCGAGGCGGGTCCCGGTCCGCCGGTCGGCGTGACCGCGTTCGGGGTATGCCGCGGCGCGGCCTGCGCGGGGGCCGGCTTGGCGACCCCCAGGAACGCCGTCACCGGGGCGGGGAAGTTGTCGAACGCATTGGACGGCAAGCGGTACTGGAGTCCGAGCGCGGCGTTCGCCGCGAGCCAGCCGCCCCCCGGCCGGCGGTACACCAGCACGTCGAACTGTGCCCCCTCGCCGCCGTCGGTGTGGATCCGGAACGCCGGCGCCCCCGGCGGTGCGGTCGCGAGCGGTTCGACGGCGTCCGCCTCAAGCAGATTGAGCGACGAGAACATGTCGGTGATCTGGCTGTCCGACAGGCCGCCGCCGGAGAAGCCCGGGCCCTGCCGGCGCACGGCTAGGGTGTTCCACGCCGCGGCATCGGCGGTGGACGGCGCGGCTTTGCCGCCGGCCGGACGGCTCCACGCCACCGCCGTCAGATTCGGCGCGCTGTACGGCAGCACGCGCTTGCTGACAAGCGAGATCGGAGCCGGCGTGAGCCGGGCCGCGAGTCCCGCGTCCAATTCCAGTACCGTCGGTGCCCCGGCCACCATCCCATACGTCACCTTCCCCTTCGGTGCGAAAAGTAGACGCAGGGGTGCGGGCCGGTTCCGGAGCGTCAGCTCCACCGTCGCGGCCGGATGGTCGAGCCCATAGGGCGCGAGATTCCGCACCCCGTCGTGAAAGGCCTTCGCGTCCGACGTGGTGATCGGAAAGAACAAATCCGTCACCTTGAAATCGTCGGCGGGCCACGGGTGCGTACCCGCGAGCCGCCACCGCTCCGGCCCGATCCGGTCGACCGCGAGCGTGCCGGAGGCCGACGCGATCCGGACATCCTGCACGTCCGCGTTGGCGAAGTCGGCGAGGGTCTTCTGCCGTATGTCGGCGGGCGATTTTGCTAACGTGTCGCGGGCCGATGCGTCGAGAAGGTACACGGCGTCGCCGGGAACCGTGCGGGCGTAGATGCCCGCCGAGACCGGGGAGGCCTTCCCCAGTTCGACGGTCACAGCCTTGCGGTCCGCCGTGCGCAGGGTAATGCGCGTGTCGGGGTGCGCAAGGCCGTACGCGGCCCAGTCCGTCGTTTTCTCGACGACGGTGCGCTGCGGAACGATCGCGAGCACGCCGTCGAGCAGATCCGAGACGGTGTACTTGGCGGCCGGCGCCGCAAACGGACGCGTCACCATCCAGTGCGACTCGTCGGTGCGGGCGAGGTCCGCCGTACCCTTCGGGTTCTCCAACGTCACCCCGACGACCGACGCCTTCGCCAGATGGACGAGGTGGCGGGCCTCCTCCGCCCGCTGCGCCTGGGGCCGGTCCACGACGAGAATGTAGGCACCGACGAGGGCGACGGCCGCCGCGAGCGCAAGCGTAATGCGCGGGCTCACAGGCTGCGCCTGCGGAGGTACACGGAACCGCCGAGCACCAGGAGCGCCAGCGGCAGCGCGATGACGCTGCCGAGGAACAGGAAGCGTCCCTGGCGGCCGGAGACGATGAAGGGATCGAAGGGCGAGGCGCGCGGCGCGATGCTGACGAGGTTGCCCGACTGCGTCAGCCACGCGACGGTGCTGGTGAACAGGTCCCGGTTGCCGACGAGTCCGACATAACTGTTCCGGACGAAGGAACTGTTGCCGAACAGTACCGCGGACCCTTTGGCGGGCGTCGCCGCTCGCGGAGTTTCGGCCGAGGCCGCGGGTGCGTGGGCCGCCGCGGGCCCGGACGTCGGCGCCTGTGCGCCGGGCGCCGGACGGCCCGGGCTGGACGAGGCGCGGCCCTTGGACGGCGGGGTCGTCGAGTTCGACGCCGGCGTGACGGACGCGCCCGGCGCCGCCGGAGCCGCGGCCGCGCCGGGCGCGGGAACGACTTCCACGCCGATGAGGGACGGGCCCTTGCGGTCCACACCGGCCTGGAACGCGATGTCCTTCGCGTCGAGGTTTGCCTTGACGTAACTTGCTTCGGAGCTTTTCACCACCGGCGTGATCGTCACGTCCTTCGCCTTCGCGTCGGGCACAAGCGGAGTCGCGACCGGAAACGCCGTCGCCAGCGTGAAGTTCTGCGTGATGTCGCTGTACGGATACTGCGTCACGATCGGCACCGCGGGGTTCGCGCCGAGGAGCCGCGACACCGGATCGATCACGAGGCCGCCGGGCGCCGCGACGTGGAACTCGCGGCCGAGCCACCCGCGCACGCCGGCCGGCGTCTGGGGATCGACCAGCACGAACAGGTGGCCCCCGCCACGGTAGTACGCGTCGAGCGCGTCGAGCGCCGGCGGAGGCACCTCTTGACTCGGCGATGCGAGGATCACCGCGGACGCGTCGGCCGGTACACGCGACTCTTTAATGAGGAACAGGCCCTTCACGTCGAAGCCCTTGCCGGTGAGGGCCTGCTTCGCCGTCCCCATGCCGGCGCGGGTAAAGTCGTCGAGCGGGACTTCGCCGTCGCCCTGGACGACGTAGACGGTCTTCTTCGCGGTCTCCAGCACGTGAAGCAGCCCGTTCGTCAGTCCGTCTTCGGTCGCGTCGTCGACAGTGTACGTGACGGCGCCCCGCTGCAGCACGATCTGGCCGTACGACGTCACTTTGTAGCGCTGGGCCTCGGCGGGATTGCGGTCCGCGTCGACCAGGCGGTATTGGAAGTTTTTGGAGTAGTACTGGTAGGTCCCGAGCAAATCGCGGTACCGGCCGGTCGAGTCCGCGTTCGGAAAGGCCACGGCCTCGATCGGGCCGGGGAGCGTCCGGAGCAGCTTGAGCGTCTGGGGCGACAGCGAGTGTTCGCGCGTCGCCGTGAGGTCCCACCGGACGTGGTGTTCGACGCCGAGATAGTTGAGGCCGACGAGGAGCGCGGCCACGAGCAGCGCGGCCACGAGCGCATTCGCCGTCAGGAGCCGGTTGCGGCGGATCATCGCCCTACCTCCACTTTCTGGACTCGAGCGCGAGCACGCCGAGGAACAAGAAGAATCCCACGAGGCTCAGGAAGAACAGGACGTCCTGCGTATCGACCGTGCCGCCGGCGAAAGTCGTGAAGTGCGTCGCGACCGAGAGCGACGAGAGGATCTGCTGGGTCACGGATCCCGTCGCCTGCTGGGCGAACCCGAGCACCCAGAAGAGCAGCAGCAGCGAAAAGCCGATCGCGGCGGAGACGATCTGGTTTTCGTTCAAGGTCGACGCGAACAGCCCGATCGCGAGGAACGACGCTCCGAGCAGCAGGAGCCCGAGGTACGATGCACCGAGCAGGCCCCAGTCGAGCCGGCCGATGACGGCGAGGCTGAGCGGCATGTAGGCGCTGACGGCGAGTAGCACCAGGTAGAGGACGAGCGCCGCAACGTACTTGCCGAGGATGATCGCCGTGTTGGTGACAGGCGACGTGGCCAGCAACTCCATCGTATGGGCGCGGTCTTCCTCGGACACGAGCCGCATGGTGAGCACCGGGACCAGCAGAATCAGCACGAAGCTGACGTCCTGGAACAGGGGGCTGAAGATGATCCGCGTCGGGTTGAAATCCGGCGGCGGCGTCCCCTGCAACTGCAGGACCTGCGTCGTGTACAGGTTGATGAGGGAAAAGAACAAGAACCCCGCGATGAGAAAGAACATCGCGAGCGCGACGTACGCGATCGGCGACGCGAAGAGCTGCCGGATCTCCTTGCGGGCGATGACGAGCGTGCCGTTCATGCGCGGGCTCCCTTTGGCCCCCCGGCCTCCGGACCGTCCGGAGACGAGGCGCCGTCTTCGTGCGTGACGAGCTTCAGGAAGACTTCTTCGAGGCTCATCGACAGGGGCCGGAGTTCGAGCAGCCCGGCGCCGGCCTCCACGACCGCGCGCGCGACGTGCTCGCGCACGTCGGTCCCGAGCTCCGATTCGACGAGCAGCTCGCCGGCCGCGGACCCGGGCGTGACGTGCCGCACCCCGCCGATGGCGGCCAGCCGCCGCGCGAGATCGGAGGCCGGGCGGGCGGCCCGCACGAGCGTCTTGTCGGAATTGCGGAGGCGGGCGGCCAACTGCTCGTACGTGTCCACCGCCACGACCGCGCCCTGGTTGATGATGATGACGCGGTCACAAACCGCAGTCGCCTCGGGCAGAATATGAGTGCTGAGGATGATGGTGTGCGACCCGCGCAGCCCCTTGATGACCTTGCGGATCTCGACGATCTGCCGCGGGTCCATCGCCGACGTCGGTTCGTCGAGAATGAGGACCTCCGGATCATGCACGATCGCATGCGCCAGGCCGACCCGCTGCCGGTAGCCGCGAGAAAGGTTGCGCACCAGGCGGTCGGCGACATCGTCGACGGCACAGAGGCCCATGGCCCGGTCCACGGCCGCGGGAATTCGCTTTCGCTCGACGCGCTTGAGGCGCGCGACGAAGGAGAGATACTCGCGGGTGGTAAAGTCGTCGTAGAGCGGGACCACTTCCGGCAAATACCCGAGATGACGCTTCGCCTCGAGCGGCTTGTCGACGATATCGAACCCGGCGATGGAGGCGCGCCCCTCACTGGGTGCGAGAAATCCCGTCAGGATCCGCATCGTCGTCGTCTTGCCGGCGCCGTTCGGCCCGAGAAACCCCAGGATCTCGCCGGCGCGGGCCTGAAACGAGACGTGGCGGATGGCCCAACGCTCTCCGTAACTGCGGGAGAGCGACTCGGCCTGAATCACAAGCAATTCCCCCCTTCCACGCGGACAGCCCCTATCCTAATTGCCGCCGTGCACCGTTGCAAGAGCCGGGTCCGATGAAGTTCGTGCGCGCGCTGATCCCCGCGTGCACCGCCGCCGCACTCGTGACCGCGGCGTGCGCCGCGGCCGCGCCGCCCCCCGCCGGGGCCGCGTCCGGCCGGATCCCGCACCACGCGCTGTGGATCGAGCCGGGCGCGAACCTCCGCCAGCTCAGCACCGTTGAGGGCGTGCGGGAGGCGCTCGACCGCGCGAAGGCGGCCGGCATCGACTCCGTCATGCCCGAGGCCAAGAACGCGTGGGGGTTTGCCACCTACCCGAGCACGTTCATCCCGCCGCTCGCCGAGTCCCCGATCCCTCACTCCGGGGCGGGCGGGGACTATCCGCCGCCGACGGAATGGTTCCCGCGCGATTACGATCTGCTGGGGACGATCATCACGGAAGCGCACGCGCGGGGCCTCAAGGTCCACGTCGCGATCAATTCGTTCGGCGAAGGATATTCGCCGATGCGCGCGGGGCCGTCGTTCACCCAACCCGACTTTCAGGCGACCGCGTATGTCGGCTTCCGCAGCGTCGTCGCCCCCAACGGTACCTCCTACGAACTCACGGGCGTCGATGTTCCGCGCGGCAACGACCAGCTCGTCCTCTACACGCCGGCGAGCGGGGCGGCGAGCCCCGCCTCCCGCTGGGGCGTCGAAGCCGCGGTGGCGGGCGGGACCGTCACCGAGGTCCGGGACCGCGCGGCGGGGACCGACGACCCGGGTCCGATCGCGATTCCCAAGAATGGGTACGTGCTCTCCGGACACGGCGCGGCCGCGGCGTGGATGCGGGACGCGCTCGCGGCCGGCACCAGTGTCGCGATCGGCCCGGTCCAAACCCGCATGGAGCCGTCCTCCGCGCACGACATCTTCGCGTTCGCGAATCCGGCGAACCCGGACGTCTGGAACTATGAACTCGCGGCGGTGCACGAGATCGTCGCGCGCTACGACGTCGACGGGATCGTGCTGGACCGCACGCGCTACGACGATCTCAGCGAAGATTTTTCGGATGCGAGCCGCGCGGCCTTCGAGCGATCGCTCGGCCACCCGGTCGCGCATTGGCCGGACGACATCTACACGTACGTCGCGAAAGGCTACGGCGTCGAGCGGAGGTTCGGGCCGCTCTACAAGGCGTGGCTGGGGTACCGCGCGCACACCATCATGACCTACACGCGCGCCGCGGCGCAGGTCGCTCGGGCGACGCGGCCCGGCGTGACCGTCGGCATGTACGTAGGCGCATGGTACCCCGTGTATTACAACGAGGGCGTGAACTGGGGGAGCCCCGGCGTGTGGGCGCCCTATCCGTGGATCGGCGCGACGTGGGTGCAGTCGGGTCTTGCGCCGCTGCTCGACTATCTCATGATCGGGCTCTACTATCGGCCGGTGACGGAAAGCGAGGCGGTCCGGCGGCACGACAACCCGCTGATCAGCGTGCAGGGGAGCGGCAGGCTGGGGGAGACGCTCGTTCGCGGGGCGATCCCGGTCGTGGGCTCGCTGCTGCTACCGCTATACGAGGGTCAGCCCCAGACGATGACTCGGGCCATCCGGATGTCCGATCAGGTCACGCAGGGGACGATGCTGTTCGACCTGGTGTACCTCAACACGCTCAACCTCTGGGACGCGATCCCGAAGCCGGCGCCGCCGCGGGGACCGGCCGCCGAGCGATGAAACGTGCGAGGCCCGCCTTTACTTCGGGCGGGCCTCGCACGGCTTGCGTTCACTTGCGTCGTGCGCGGCGCCTCCGGGACCTGCGAGCTCGGATCGCGCCGTATGCGGAGTCTCCTGCCGTACCGTCATCAGCCAGCTGTGCCGCTGCGTCGACGGCGGCCGACTTGCGGACGTCTACCCGGCCATCACCTCGCGCGGATACTGGCGGCAGGTCGGACGGAACGACATGGAGCCGGGTCTACTATGGGCCATCCGCATCACCTCCTTTCGTTCTCTGGTCCAATCATGGCGCGCGCGCGCAACCGTGTCAAGACACATCAGGTTGAGCGCTGGGCAGAATCCCGCACGGGCCGGCGCCGGCCCGCGGGCTGCCGGCCGGTTGGGGGGCACCTAGTTTCGGCCGTTTCGACCGTTACTTTTTCGCTTCGAGTGGTCGCGTAGCCACACGGCGATGGTGTCGCGCGTGACGCCGCCCTTCGCCACGTTCGTGATGAACTCGATCGTTTCGGATGGAGGCGCGAGGGAAAGCCGGTAGCCGGCGCTCTCAAGGAAGAGCCGCGTCGCCTCCAGCGCCGTGCGCTTGTTGCCGTCGTGGAACACCTGGTCCCGAATGAGCCGGTCCAGGTAGAACGCGGCGAGATCCCACACCGTCGGCTGTGGACGAAGCGCGATGCGCGTCTGTACGAAGTTGACGAGCGAATCCAGGCTCGGCGGATAGACAACGTTCTGCTCGCCCGCAAGATAGAGGCCGCCGGTCGCACGAATCATGCGCTGGTTGACCGTCCGCAGTTGTTCAGCCGTAAGATACTTCATCGCTTGGCCAGCGCTTCCCAGACCGTGCGATTGTCACGCAGGCTGCGGTCGAGGCTGGACAAGAACAACCGTTCGCTCAACATTTCCGCCGGGGGCAGTGGCCTCATCGTCTTCCGGGCCCGTGTTGCCGCTGAACGGACCACCCGAACGCGCCCTGCTCTCGGTTTTGACCGGGCGACGCGCCGGACGGGCTTTCGGCTCCGCGAAACCAGTCTTCTGGCGGGTTTGGGCCTTCCTCCGCCCCGTCGGGCCTGTTTTCCGGACTTTCGCGCCGTCTTTCGCATTCAGATCAGCCTTCTTAACCCTCATTTTAATCTATCACGCATCTCAGCCTGTACGCAACATATCGCAGGCGGAACATGGTCAAAAGTCGACTCATTCACCTGGAGTTATGAGAGATTGACCTCCAAACTTGATAGAATGAGCTATTGCTCATCTTTATCTAGTGGTGGACCCATGGGATTTCTACGATGGGATTTCTATTGTGCCACAAACGAAGGTGCCGGGCTATCGGCCCGGCACCTTCTCCGCCAGAGATTCGTATGTTAGAGGTTTCTGCCCTTAGCCAACCACCCGAACATTCTGGGCCTGCGGACCCTTTTGACCCTGCGTGATTTCGAATTCAACCACCTGGCCTTCCTCAAGATTGCGAAACCCCTCGCCGGCAATTCCGGTGTAGTGGACAAACACGTCCTTGCCTTCCTCGGGGGTAATAAAACCATATCCCTTCTCTCTATTAAACCACTTCACCGTCCCCTTAGGCATAGCGACTTCATTCCTCCCCCAGGCCCAATAGCCCCGAAAAGTGTTGCCTCCTTACTACGAACCTTGTGTTGAATCCTGCACCCACGCGCTCGTGCGCGCGGACGCGGCCGCGGTGAACCGCTCCGGGCCCCAGATTTCCAGGCCCTCGGGCCACCGGTGCTTGGCGATCGCCTCCGCCGTGGTCTCCCCGATGACGTGCGCAAGGGTCACGGCCTGATCGTCGGCCGCGATAGCGACGTAGAGGTCGTCGTCGAGCCGGCCGACGGCCGGCCGGCCGTCGGCCGGCTCGACAAACGTCCACCGTGGCGCATGCAACAGGCGCGCCTGTTCGACCGCCGGCACGAGCCGCACCGCGGCCGTGACAATTCGCCGCAGAGCGTCGACCTCGTCGGTGACGTCCATCTTCGGATCGCCTTCCGCGATCACCGGCGGAGGATCGAGTACAAAAGCCCCGGAGGGCTCCTGTCGGATCCCGCCTACCGTATGGCGGAGCGCGGGAGGGACGCGCTCGGTGACGCACAGACGGCGCCGTCTGATCCGCAGCGGAAGATCCACGCCGAGCGAGCGTCCGAGGGCCCGGAGCAGCGCCCCCGACGCCACCACAAGCCGCCGGGCGATCACGTCATCGTGACCGGCCGTGATACGAAAGCCCGAAGGCTGGCGAGCCACCACGACGTAGCCGCAATCAAGCTGCACCGCGCCACCGAACCGTCCGGCCGCGGCGAGAAGACGGCGGCTTAACGCCGATGCATCGGCGACGCCGTCATGGCCGCAGTAGACCGTCCCGGCCACCAACTCGCTGAGGCCTGGCTCGCGGCGAAGCGTCTCCTCGCGCGACAGCCAGGCGACCGGCAGACCTGCCGCGCGCGCGGCGTCGGCACGGGCCTGCCCGGTAGCGGCATCGGCATCGCTGAGCGCGGCCCACATGCCGCCCGTCCGACGATAGCCGAACGGTCCAACCGCGTCTTGAAGATCCGGCAGCCGTTCCGCGCTCCGGATGGCAAGCCGCATATCGGGCGTATTGCCGTCCAGCACCGAGGCGACGGGGGACGCGGGGGCGGGCAGGTGCCCTTGCACCGTGTCGATCACGAGCGGGAGAATCCGGCGGCGCGCCAGCGAGTACGCGATGACGGCTCCCGTACAGCCGGCCCCGAGCACCGCGACGTCGAAGCTGCGGCCGCGCTCAGCCATCGGCGTCGCCGCCGGGATGCTCCGCGCGAACCAGGGCCGCGGCGGGCAGCGGCCGCAGCGGCGGCCACATCGTCGGAAGCGGCAGGCGTCCCACGGGCACCTGGCGGAATCCGCTGAGCCACCGAAGTACCGGGAGCCCGCACCGCCGCCAGCGGCACTCGCCCATCCCGCAGCGTGTCCGCGCCGCGAGCGCGTCCGGCGTCACGGCGCCCGCGACGGCGGCTTCGCGCAGCGTCTCGAGCTGCACGCCTTCACAGGCGCAGATCACCGTGTCGGGACGAGGCGACCACGCCTCGATGGTTTCGTCGGGCGTCGCCCCGAGCATGAGCGCCTCCCGCGCCGCCTGCCGCAGTGGCTGCGCGGCCGCGGCGAGCCGCTGCCGCGCCTCGGCTAACTTGGTCTCGGGCTCGGCGAGCAGGCCGAGCATCCTCAGCGCGGCACGCGCCGCGAGGCGTCCGGACTCCGCGGCGGCGCGCGGCGTGTCCACGCCGGCCGCATCGCCCGCGATGAACAGACCCGGCGCCGGCCCGTGCAGTAACATCATGGGATCATAGCGCGGGACCCAGCCCCCGAGGAGCGGTTGGTAGACGCACGGACAACCGGCGAGGCGGGCGAGTTCGAGCGCCGGGACGCGTGGCGAGTCGATGCAAAGCAGCCGGCACGGCTGTGTCGTGCCGTCATCTAGCAGAACCTCCTCGACGGCGTCCGTCCCGGCGGCCTCCGCGGGCACAGCGGGCGTGACGGCTATGGCGGGCGGTACCCCGTTGGGCCGAACCGGGGCCGACAGCGTGACCGCGACGCCGCGTTCGGCCAGCCGCGTGGCGAGCGCGGCCTGTTCTGCCCGAGCCACGACAATCGCCGGGCCGGACTCCGCGGTGATGCGGCCACCGCGCACAGCCTCCCACGCCGCCTCAAGTGTTACGACGCCGCGCAGCGTCCAGCCCGGAAAGGGACTGATGGCTTCCGGCGCGCCGGTGGCCAGGATTACCGCGGCGCCCGTGACGGTTTCGATCCGCGCGCCGCGCAGCACTGCGATCGAGCGTCCGGCGATACTCCACACCGGACTGCTGCGCCACACTTCCGCGCTTCCGAGCCCGCGCATCAATCCCTCGGTCAGCCCGCGTGCGCCTGGAACCAGCACCGCGCGCCCGCCGAGGACCGCGCGTTCCTCCACCAGCAGCACCCGCGCACCGGCCGCCTGCGCCTCGTCGGCGGCGGCGAGGCCCGCGGGACCGGCGCCCACCACGACGACCTGTCGCTCGGGCGCACCGGCATCCCGTATGCCGCTGGCCGGGCGCGCTGCGGCGGCGCCGGCCGAATCAACGACTGATGGTGGCATTCGCGGTGGACGTCCTCCTGTTCGCGTGCGCGGGAGGTACGTGTTCCAGGGGCCGCGTGACTCCTCCTGCGCCGAAGGGCCCGCCTGCCGTCCCATCGAACGCCGCAACCGTACGGATCGGCGGCGCCGCCGGCGGGGCGCGACCACCGGGGGTAGAAACGTAGTGGGACGCGCCGCGGCCGGGGTGTTCCCTCGGCCGGCCGGTGCAACGGAGGTGAGTCTGATGTCCCGGGAGCGTGTGAACGGCGCGGATGTTGCCGCGGACGGGGACCGGCTGGCGGGTGAAGATACGGCGGCCGTCGACACAACCGGAACGATCCTGCGGCGCCTGCTGTCGAACCTCGGGCTCATGGCCCAGGCGTATGTCGAGGCCGGCGCCCGCGACCTCCGTCTGGCCGTGCGCGACGTCATCATGGCCACCGTGATGCTCGGCACCGTGATGATGCTGGGCCTCTATCTCATCGGGCTCGTGGTCACCGCGGCGGTGCTGGCGGTTGCGCTGGTGCTGCCCGGGTGGGCCGCGGCGCTCATCGTCTTCGGCGCCGTGACGCTCATGACGGGCCTGCTCGTGATAATCACGGTCGCCAAGCTGCGCCGGCTCTTCGGGCGGATGCGCACGACGATGCAATCGGCGAAGGAGGATCTCCGATGGTTCCGCACGCGGATCCTTCGGATCGACTAGCCGACACGCGCCGCGCGATCGAACGCGACGCCCACGAACTGCGGGCGCGGGCGTACGGCGCCCGCGCGAAAGTCGTCGCGGCGGTGAGCAGCCTCACCGAGATCCGTCAGATGTTGTCGGCCGTGCTTCCCCACCGGCGGGACCGGAACGGCGTCGGGCCGTACGTCGGGCGGTAGTCGGGCCGGCGGCCGACTACGTCGCCTGCCACCGGCATCGAAGCCGCGGCGGGACGCCGCGCCGCGCTACCGGCGGAGGCTGTGATCTTCTCCGCGGAGCACCGCCTCGACATCACGGATCGTCGCCCGGCAGATATCGCCTGAATACGTTTGCTTGAGCGCCGCGAGCGCGGCGCCGTACCGGAGACCGTTGCCCGTCCCGCCCGCGAGGTAGCCGTACAGGAACCCCGCCGCGAACGCGTCGCCGCGTCCGATCCGGTCGATGATGTCGGCCCGGAACGCCGGCTGGCGCAGCACCGTCTCCGCGTCGGCGGCGACGGCGCCCGCGTCCCCGCAGGTCAGCACGAGCACCCGGCAGCGGATCCGATCGCGGAGCATTCGCGCCACCGCGCCGGACTCGCCCCGCATCTCGAAGACGGTGCGGGCGTCGCGATCGTTGACAAACACGATATCAAGGCCGTCGAGAATCGGGATCAGCGTCTCGCGGGCGCCGGACGGCGGCCACAGCGTGGCGCGGTAGTTGACGTCGAAGGATACCAGCAGCTGCCGCTGCCGCGCCTCCGCGATCGCGCGGGCGACGAGACCGCGCGGCCGCTCGCCGAGCGCCGGCGTGATCCCGGTCAGGTGCAGGACCTTTGCCCCGTCGAGGGCCGCCCACCGCAGCGCGCCGGCGTCGATCGCCGCGAACGCGGAGTGCCGGCGGTAGTAGAGCACTTCCCCCGATCGCGGCGCCGCCCCCGGCTGTACGAACATCACGCCGGCGGTGCCTTCGGGCGCCCACAGCACGCCGGTGGTGTCGACGCCGGCGGCGCGGATCGTTTCGACGACGCGGCGGCCGAGTGGATTGTCCGGCAGCCGGGAGAGCCATGCGGCGGCGACCCCCAGATGCGCGAGATTCGCGCAGACGTTAGCCTCGGCGCCGCCGACGTGCACGGTAAGTGCCGGCGCCGACTCGAGCGTCTCACCGGGTCCCGGCGCCAGCCGGACCAGCGCCTCACCGATTCCGACAACCGTTGCCATCGAGTCTCCCGCGGGCGCCTTCGCCTCGGCGTTGATCTGCCCGCGCCTGCTCCGGTGTGTTAGTCGGACGCCTGCTGCGCCGCGACCGCGCGAACGAGGACGCCGGCCCGTTGCCGTACGGCCGCGGCATCGACCGCGCGCTCGCCCGGTCCCACCAGCGCCGAACCGATACCGACCGCGGCGGCGCCGGCCGCGAACCACTCCGCGATGTTCTCGGCCCGGACGCCCCCGGTGGGGAGAAATCGCGCCCGGGGCAGCGGCGCACGCAGCGCCCGCAGGTGCGCCGGTCCGCCGACATCGGCCGGGAACAACTTGATCAGCGGAGCACCGTCCTCCAGCGCGGTCAGCACCTCGGTGGGCGTGTATGCACCCGGCACGGCGAGCACCCCGTGCCGGTGAGCGGTCTCGACCATGCCGGGGGATAAGGCCGGACTCAACAAGAATTCGGCGCCGGCGTCAATCGCCTGCTTCGCCGCCGCCGCGTCGGTAACCGTACCGGCTCCGACCAGCACCGCGGGAAACCGCTTGCGGACGCGTCCGATGACGGCGGCGGCGTCCGGCACGGTGAACGTGATCTCCAGGATGTCGAGTCCGGCGTCGACGAGGATCCCGGCAAGGTCCTCGGCCCAGGCCGCCGATGCCGTGCGGATGATGGGCACGATCCGCGTGCGAAGGATCGCGGCGAGCGCGCGCGAGGCCTCCATCGCAGGCTCGTCCGCCGATCAGTCCTCTGCGGGTACGACTGCCGCGGCGCCCCCGGCCGCGGTCCCTTCCGTCGGCGCCGGCGCGACGCCCGCGGCGTGACGTTCCGCGGCGTGGGCCCGCTTCATCGTATAGAGGTCGCGATCGGCCGCGGCGATCAGGGCGTCGACCGCGGCCCCGTCGTCGGGCCACATGGCCACCCCCCAGGACAGCGTCATCGCATGGTCGCCCGGAGCGCCCGATCCCGTCGCGTCGACGCGCTCCAGCCGCCGCAGAATCGTTTCCGCCTGATCGCGGTCGGTATTCGGAAAGAGGAGGATGAACTCGTCGCCGGCCAGCCGGCCGGCGATGTCGTGGACACGGATGCGCCGGCGCAGCACGTCCGCGACGTGCACGAGCACCGCGTCGCCGACCTGGTGCCCGAGGGTGTCGTTCAGGCGCTTGAGGTCGTCCAGGTCCACGATCGCCACGCTGAGCGGCTGCGCGTCGCGCAGCGCCCGGCTCAACTCCGTGCCAAACCGCTCCAGGATGGACCGCCGGTTCGGCAGCCGCGTCAACTCATCGGTGCTGGCCAGATTGCGAAGTTCCTCATACAGCCGGGCGACCTCGATCGCGCCGGCGAGGTAGCGCGACACCACGGTCAGCACGTCGAGGTCCTCGGGGTTGAACGCGTCGACCGCGCTCCGGTGCGCGCTCAACACGCCGATCACGCGGCCGCGCACGATCAGCGGCGCGTAGATGCCGGAACGGACGTCGTCCTGATGGTAGAACACCCGGGGATCGCCGTGCATGTCCGAGACGTACAGCGCCTGCCGCGATTCCGCGACCGTCCAGTGCAGGCTGCGGCCGTGCGGAATCGTCAGGCCCTTCGACACAGCGCGCAGCCCGGCGGCACCGACGATCGTCAGCGTGTCCTTGCCTTCGTCGATCACACCGACGGAACACGATTCGAAACCGGCTTCCTCGCCGAGCATACGGAGCGTGCCGTCAACAAGCTCGGTGAAACTGAGGACGACCGTCAATTCCGTGGCCAGCCGGGCGAGAAAGCCCAGCGCCTTGTCGGCGCGGGGCGGCTCCGAGCCGGGTCCTTCCGTCATCGTGGCACCCCACCCGGTCGCAGCGCCCGACACGCCTCTGAATCGCGGCCCGCCGGGCTCGCTGGGACGAGGAGAAGGACACCGAATGCTGCCGTCGTGCCTCATCCCGCTATCCACGCGTTGTGCCCCCGGCGGCGGGCAGTTAGACACCCGCGTTACCGCAGGTAGCCCGAACGAACGAGTGCCTGCACCATGTTGGCGCCAGATCCTCTTGGTCTTTACCGCGCCGGACCGGAGTGCTACCTACCGACTGCGGCTTTTCGTAAAGGGACTGCACCGCCGCGCATTCACGATCCTTCCACGCGCACGGGTGGTGCACAAATTCGGTCAAGACTGAAGGGCGCCGAAGCCGGCGCGATCAGCGCAGACCGAGCACGCCGCCTTTGCCGAAGCGTCACGATTTCAAAGAAAGGGCATGATTCAAAATCGTGCGACAGATGTCGCGCGCGTTGAAGTAAGCTTCGGCGATGTCACGCGCCGCGCGACAGTGCCGTTCATATTCGGCATTGATCGTCGCGAGCGCCTCGATTGCCTCGGCGAGCGATGTAAAACGAAAAAGCCCTAGGTCGCTGGGGAGGTACGTGCTGGTGCCGGTGTGCTGCACGACGGCGGGTTTGCCACTCGCAAGGTAACAGATCGTCCGGTCGCTGACCCACGCCGCCTGCAATGCCATGCACGATGGTTTGGCACAACTGAATTCCCCTCGCGACTGCCGGACGTAGCCACGGTAGCGCTCGGGACTCCCCGCGACGTCGAACGAGCGGCGGACCCGCCACCCATGGTGCTCCAGTAGAGTTGGTCGGCGGCGTCGCTGGGATCACCGGGCGTCATAGACAACGCCACTTCAAGCGGCTGGGGCGTGAAACAACCGGCTCTCGATCGTAGACGCGGAGAAAAAGCGTCGAGCCGCGATCTCGTTATCGCGGAGACCACGCGCGACATACCTAAGCAACTCGATCTCGTGGCGGGTCAACGCAGAATTCTACTTGCAGGTTTCGTGTGCCGTTCCGCCACCGACCGCGATGCGGCCTCCTGGTGCAGGAAATGCACAGAGCGAGGCCTCACACAGTAGTGCCGCCGACATATCTTTTGTGACGGTGCATATTTCTCTCTGGTGGACCGCTGGATGAGCAGGGATTAGCGACGGAGGCTAGCGAGGACCGTGTCGCCGAGCCCAAACTCTATTGAAGTATGGTGGACCCGATCGCAAAGAATTCGAACCGCCGACCTCCTGAGTGCGATTCCTATCCTCGATGTTACGGCCTGTGGGAGAGGTACAAAAGCATTGATTCTGTTGGGTTTTCCGGGCTCACTCGTTCCCCGAGTTGCCCCCAAGTGGATCCAGTTCGCTCTCGGAGATTGACAGCGGATTGATAAGACAGGCTTGCGTATGGACCGCCCGAATTCTTCCAGGCGGCGTTCTGAGAGAATCTTCCCAGATGTAGCCTCTCGCGGCGTGTCCTCGTTTCTCGGTCCTCTGACTCTTCAAACGTGGGATTCATCGTCTGCCGGCTCTCAACGTCCTAATCCTCGAGCTCCTACCAACGGTCGCACAGACGTCGCGGTCTGAATCCCACTGAAGGTCAGCCTGTTAGCAGGATCGAAGGAGTGCCGCCGCATGCTTTCGGCCTCGGTCTCGGTCCTCAGAATGCACCACCCACGACGCCGGAGCGGAGGACGGTATGCTGAAGGCCGGCGACATGATCGAGAACCCGATCATAGGACAGCGCGTCCTATTCTGCCGGACCGCGCAGGACACGCGAGGTGCGTTTGTCCAAGTCGAGTACTTTAACAAACCATTCACCGGGAAGGGTTCTGTGCCTGCTCACTTTCATCCCACCATGACGGAGCGATTTGAGATCTTGACAGGTATGGCGCGCTATCGTCTGGCCAAGGACGAACTCGAGGCGAACCGAGGCGACGTGCTTACGTTTCCGCCGCGTGTGCCGCACCTCCATCCATGGAGCGTGAGCGCCGACGAGCTGCATGTGCGGCAGACGACGACTCCCGACCAGCCCAACGTCGCGGCTCTGGAAGCGTCGCAGGCGGCAGTAGTCACGCTCTTTCGTTTGGCGCGCGACGGCAAGGTGAATAAGAAAGGGTTGCCTAACGTGCTCCAACTGGCCGTTCTGGTGCGTTCGATGATGCCGCATGCATACTTGGATGGGATGCCCATTGCGGTGCAAGAAGTGGTGTTCGGGTCACTCGCCGCTATCGGTCGCGTGTTCGGCTACAGACCGAGCTACGACTCATTATAGAAGGATCTCATTTTAACCTGACTCCGGCGTCATCGCGACCCTTGGCACGGCTGCAGCGCGGTGACGGAGCGGCGAAGAAACCTTTCCGCCTCGGTGCGCTGAACATGTGAGATTTTTAAGTCTGAAGATTGCGATAGATGAGGAGGCATATATTACGAGTAGTCAAACTGCCCGGTCAGCAACGGACTCCGGCTTGACAGGCGATGATCACGTGCTGCTCCTGACACGGGTGGTCGCGGCGTTTATCATCCCTGTGTTGATTCTGGCGGTGCTGGCTTTGTACTTGAACCCGGGCCAAACGGCCCAGAACTTTGCCTGGACCATCCGACCACGCATGACGGCCATGGCGATGGGCGCAGGCTACCTCATGGGCGTCTATTTCTTCGTACGCGTGCTGACGACGTCGCGCTGGCATCGCGTCGCTTCGGGGTTCTTGCCGATTACTGCGTTTACCACCGCGATGGCATTGGCCACCGTGCTACACCTCGACCGCTTTCACAACGGACAATGGAACGCCATATTGTGGGAGGTGCTTTACGCGATCACGCCCGTCCTGATCTTCTTCACATGGCTGCTCAACCAGCGCACCGACCCGGGAACGCCCGAAGCGACTGACGCTACGGTGCCTCGCTCCACGCGCCAGGCTGTCGCCATAGTGGGCACCGTGGCGCTGCTCTCCGCCCTGATGGCATTCGTCCAGCCACAGTTCGCGATCCGCATCTGGCCCTGGTCGCTCACGCCGCTGACGGCGCGAGTCTTTGCAGGCTGGCTGCTGCTGCCCGGTATTGCCGGGCTCTATCTGTGGCGCGAGTCGCGGTGGAGCGGTTGGCGTGTTCCCCTGGAAAGCGTAGCCGTCGCCACCGTCTTCGTGCTGATTGCGATCGTCGTCGCATGGAACGACTGGCGGCCTTCCAATCCACTCACAGTCGTGTTCGTCGTCGGCGTCGTCGGCGCGTTGCTGTTCATGCCTCTGACATACCTCTTTTTTGAGCGGCGAACGCGCACGACGGTCGTGCCCACTTAAGGCATCGCCGAGGTCGGGAGTGGACGCCCGGATGTAAGTTGGTCGACGTCGATGACTGTCTTGCCGCTGGCAGTGGCGGATTTTGTAAATGGGCCGGAGTTTCCGATTTGCCGCAGCGCGCTATTCAACTATGGTGGATCGCGGCCGGCGTGAACGTGAAAGCGATTCAGGTCCGGATGGGACACACCTCGATCACGACGACCATGAATACCTACGGCCACCTACTGCCGTCGGCGTTCCAGGACGTTCCGGAGAAACTCGAGGCGCTTCTTTAATCGGGCGCGGCGAAGAGGTACTCCGGGTCACCTGTCGATGCTCTGGGTGTTGGAGAACACATACGGTCGCAGCAGGCGATGGTCCGTCTGTTCATTAGCCGAACGAACCGATCGTCGACTGCGACGTGCGCCAGGGGGGATCGGTTTTTCCATGCAGCGACGAAGAGCAGCCGAGGCGTGAGTGGGAACGTAAGTTCAGCACCGGGGCGAGCGAGACCAGTTCCAAAGGGATGGAGGATTCGCCGGATCGGCGAGCACCACCGGGACGTCGGATGTGACAAACCGAGCGCACCCGGCAGCGTGGCAAAATAGCCATGGCATGCCGAAGATGAACTGCGCGATCTCCGGCGCCATCTCCAGCATCATACGTATGGCGGAGTGTTTGTGGGCTGAAACCTCGTAGCGCGAATCGTCAAGGATGAACTCCCGGAACTGCTTGGACGTGATGGCGATCTCTTCGCCGAGTTCCTCCCGGGCGTGCTTAAGAGCCACCTTCGCCCGCTCATCGTCCGCTACCGCGGTGTGCAGCACTTTTCTGGCGACCCGCTCTTCGAAATCATCGACAATTGTCTTGAACCGCGGCCCCCGTATCTGCGTGAACGCGGTGAAGATCGCAAAGCGTTCCCGGTCGACGTCGGTAAGGGCCGACTTATTCTGCATCTTCGCGATGATCGGGGCGATCCACGATTCCGGGATGCCGAGAAACTTCTCGATCTCTTCCTCGTCGAGACCCGATGACTCCTCGACGGCGTAGAAATCGGGCAGTCCCGCGATCCGGCGAGGTCCTTTCCGGTAGGGCTTAGTTCTGCCTCGTTCGTGAACCCAAACGGCCCGATCCCCGTCGATACGGAAATACTTGAGCAGGACCTGCGGAACATAGTGATGATTGCCTGCCTTCGGCGACGTCTGCATCTACGGTCTCCAGCATACGATGCGTCTGTACGTTCAAGGGCACGAACAAGGCACGGGGAAGGCACAAACGGTGAAAACCGCTATCGAGGCGCGCACGGACCGTTCGCCGAAACCCGCGTCACTATTGGAATTGAGGCTGGTGGAGACGAGCGGATTCGAACCGCCGACCTCCTGAGTGCGATTCAGGCGCTCTCCCAACTGAGCTACGTCCCCACGCATCGCACCGGCTGCGCGCGGCGGCGCTTTCGCACGAGAACGCCCCGCGTGTTCGCGCAGCGGCCCGATATGAGCCGACGTGATTATAGCACTCTACGCCGCCGCCAGTACATGACGCAGCGCCGGCTCCAACTCGGCAAATCTGAATTGGTAGGCCGCGTCAAGGAGCCGCGCGGGTTCGACGCGCTGGCTCGCCAGCAGCGCTTCATCGGCCATCTCGCCGAACATCGCCCGCAGCGCGGGCGCCGGCACCGGAAGCACAGCGGGGCGGCCGAGCGCGTGCCCGAGCGCGGCGGTAAAGTCGCGGTTGGTCACGGGCTGCGGCGCGACGACGTTGACCGGCCCGGCGATGTCGTCGCGGTCGAGGACGCACAGAATCGCGCCGACCGCGTCGTCGAGAGCGACCCACGAGATGTATTGCCGTCCGGTTCCGAGCGGACCGCCGGCGCCGAGGCGGAAGACGGGCGCAATCCTCGACAGGATCCCGCCCTCCCCCGCCAGTACGACGCCGAACCGGGGGTGCGCGACGCGGATACCCGCGGCGCGCGCAGGACCGGCCGCGCCCTCCCACTCGCGGCAGAGATCCGCCAGAAATCCCGTGCCGGGCGCCGAGGCTTCCGTCAGCACCTCGTCGCCGCGGTTCCCGTAGTACCCGACGGCCGATGCGCTCACGAGCACGCGCGGCCGCGGCGAGAGACCCGCCAGCGCCGCGGCAAACACGCCGGTCCCGCGGATGCGGCTTTCTTTGATCGCGGCCTTCCGTTCGGGCGTCCATCGGGCCGCAAGGCTCTCGCCCGCCAGGTGAACCGCCGCGTCGACCACGTTGAGACGCGCGGCGTCGATTTGGCCCGCGGCGGGCTGCCATGTCACGTCGTCCGGCCCCGCCCCCGCGGCGCTTTCGCGCACCACGCGGACGACCCGGTCGCCTCGCGCCAGGAGCGCGGACGCGACGGCCGACCCGATCAATCCGTGGGATCCGGTAATGGCGACTCGCATGATGCGGCGCTACGCTCCTTTGGCGGGACGCCGGGCGTCTCCTTCGCGCCGCGCCGGAGGGCGCGCAGCGCCCGCGCGCGAAGGAACCGTAGATCGTTCGCGGCATCGGCGAGGTGGCGGGCATGGCGAACGGCACCGTGGTGTCCCTGCACATCGCGCCGCGCGCGGCGGAACCGACGATCTCCGTACCCGTGGTGCGGGCGGTGCCGGGCAAGGGCCTGGAGCGCGACCGGTATCACGACCGGACCGGCACGTACTCGGGGGGCGATGCGCGCCCGGACCGTGAAGTCACATTGATCGAGGAAGAAGCCCTGACCGCCCTCCGGCGCGATTACGAGATCGACTTCGACGCGGGAGAGTCGCGGCGCAACATCGTCACACGCGGCGTCCCGCTCAACCATCTCGTCGGCCGTGAGTTTCGCGTGGGCGAGGTGAGGCTGCGCGGCATCCGGTTGTGCGAACCGTGCGGGCATCTCGAACAGGTCACCGGGCGGGCCGTGCGCGCCGGCTTGGTCCACCGGGGCGGTCTGCGGGCGCAGATCCTCACCGGGGGAACGATTCGAATCGCGGACCCTATCGAGGTAATCGCGCCGGAGTAACGCGGGCGCGGCCGCGAGGCCGGGGCCGCGATGTTCACCGCCGCGAGGATCAGCCGTCAGCGATTGTGGCCGCCGTCGCTGCCGCCGCCATCCCCTTGGCCACCGCCGGACGCGTGGCCATCGCTCGAACTATCCGATCGGCTGGATGCGTTGTGACCGCCGGCGCCGCCGCGGCCGTCTGGGCCGGGATTCGCGCCGGACCCGCTGCCGGCGGCCGAATCGACTTCCCCGCCGCTCTTCTGCGATTCTTTCGATGCCGCGCCTGCGCCGCCGCCCGTGATCCCGCCGTCGCGGTCCGTCAACCCGCCGGACACCGACATTCCCCCGTCGGACGCCCCGGAACCGGACTGCGCTCCGGCCGTGCCGGCGCCGCCCTCGATGAACGCCCCGCCCGACTCTCTCCGGGCCGGGCCGCCGCCGCTATCCAGGCGCGAGGCTCCGTTGTTCGGCCCTGCGCCGCGCGATCCATCCCGCGAGCCCTCCGATGAGGGGGAGACATCCGTGGTGGCGGCCCCGGACAGCGGCCCCGACCCGGCGCTGAGAAGTTCGGCCATCGTGACGCCGGAAGGCAGGCGGCCGTCCCTTCGCAATTGCGCCGCGCGCCGTGCCGCGACCACGAGCGTCTCGCTCTTCGTGGCGGCGGGGGCCAGCCGCTGCTGATCCGCCGGCGGCAGCGACCTGGCGACATTGCGCAGCCACCGGTTCTCGCGCTCGAGGGCCGCGGCGGCCTCCTCCACCCCGCGCGGGTCGTCGCCGTACGCCATCGCGCCGACATCGGCCGCGCGGGCGCGCGTCACATCGAGCAGCGTCGCGGCCCGGTGCATCGCGTCGCCGGCGAATTGCACCCGCATCGCGTCGATCTGCAGCGTAATCCCGTATAGCGGGCCGGACGGTAACAGCGCCATCTCCAGCGCGTGCGCGCTGAGGGCCGCGCCGATCGTCAGAAATGTGGCGGCCGTCACCCCGGTCAACCAGCGGACGGTACGCCCCCAGGCGGCGGGCGTGTCGCCGCCGGATTGACGACCCGCGGGCCGGCTGCGTGCGGCCTCGACGGTGGCGAGGAGGGCGCGCCGCAGCGTCAGCCGGCTCCGCGGAAGAGGCATCCACTGCACCGACGCGCGAAGGCGCCGGGCCATGTCACGCAATTCGAGCAGATCCGGCGGCGCGTCCGCGCCGTTCGTCTCCGGGCCGCCGCGCTCGAGGAGGGCGGCCAGGAGACGCTCGAAGATCAGTTCTTCAGTCGGAGGCACCGGTGACGGCATCGACCGGCGCCGCCTCCTTCCACAGGGCGCGCAGGGCCGTGAGCGCGCGCAGTTGCAGGCTCCGCACAGCCTCTTCGGTTCGGTTCATGATTTCGCCGACTTCGCGCGCGCGCAGTCCCGCGACGACCCGCAGCAGCAGGACCTTGCGGTGCTCCGGCGAGAGCGCGTTCACGCAGTCCCACAGCATGGCGCTCTCGAGCCGGCCGATGGCGAGTTCTTCCGGATCCTGCTCCTCGGACACAGATGAGGTCACGGCGCGTTCTTCCACCCGCCGGCGACGCCAGTGGCGGGCCGCGAGGTGGTCGGCGACGCCGACCAGCCAGCTGCCCATCTGCCGCGGCTGATTGCCCTTCCGCAGCGCGGCGAGCGCGATCGCGAACACTTCGGCGGTCAGTTCCTCGGCGATTTGCGCGCTGCGAAGACGCCCGACGAGAAACCGGAACACGCGCGGATAGTGCGCGTCGTAGAGGTCGCCGAACGATTCCGGATCGAGCGCCGGCGGGTTCGTGTGGCCGTTATGCCCCTCTGGCGGCACTAGTCGCCCCCCATAAACGGCCTTGGTGTGCTAATGTGCCGCGGCCGCCGTGTTCCGTGACGGAAATCTCCAGAAATTTGTGCACAACGTGCCGTGTGGATTGCACGAGCACCTGTTTGCTACTCATCCGAGCGAAGTCCGCGCAGCGCATCACGGAGGTGTGCCACGATGCGGGGTACCGCGGTGCGGCCTGGCTCGGGGCCCTCGTATTCCACCGACACGCAGCCCGCGTACTTCGCATCGCGCAGGAGGCCGAGGATGCGCCGGTGATCCACCGCGGCGTCCCGCCCGTCGGGCCCCACGTTTGTGAACTTCGCGTGCACGTGCCACGCGCGACGCGCGGTGCGCGCCACCGACGCCGTGCCGTCGAGAAAATTTCCTGTGTCGAGCAGGAGGCCGAGGGCCGGACTCTGCACGTCGCGGAAGATCGCCTCGACGTCGGCGGCCGTCTGCACGAATCCCCCGTGGTTGTGGTTTTCCAGCACGAGGCGGACGCCGCCGGAAGCGGCCTGCCCGCACACCGCCCGCAGGGACGTGATCATCCCCGGCCACCGCGCCTCCCGGTCCCCTTCGGGCCACCCGGCGAACGTCCGCAGATGGCGCGCGCCGCACGCCCGCGACGCGCCGATCCATTCGACGGTCCGCCGTTCCTCGGCGTGCCGGCGCGGCTCTTCGGCGACGCCGAAATTGTTCATGAGCGCGATGTTCGCGATCTCGACCCGGTGGCGCGCCGCCGCGTCCCGCAACTCCGCGAGACGGGCCGGCGTCGGATCCCCGATGTGCCTGTCCTCGAGCTCCACGGCGTTCAGCCCGAGCTCCTCGGCGCACAGCCGGAACCACTCCGGGAGCGACAGCCGGCCGCCGGCGATCTCGTCTTCGTAGGACTGTGAGCTGCACCCGAGATACACGGCCGCGCCGCCGCCTCCTCTCCGGAACCAAAGCGGGGTGTCTGCGTCTGTGAGTCGAAGGGTGTTGGTCTTGGGGATGGAGCGCACACACTCCTGCCGGAGGGAACGGATATGAGCCGGGATTTGTACCAGGATCTCACGCAGCCCGCGCTGGCGGCGTACCTCGAAAGCATGATCCCGGCCCGCCCGCCTGTCCTGCAGGAGATGGAGGCCGACGCCGAGTCCCGGCGGTTCCCGATCGTCGGCCCGGTTGTCGGCCGGCTGTTCTACCTGCTGACGCGGCTCGCGGGCGCGCGGCGGGTCTTCGAACTCGGCTCGGGATTCGGCTACTCGACGGCGTGGTTCGCGATGGCCGTGCGGGACAACGGCGGTGGCGAGGTCCACCACGTCGTGTGGGACGAGGCGCTGTCGCGGCAGGCCCGCGCCTACCTCGGCCGGCTCGGCCTCGCGGACGTCGTGCGGTTTGCGGTGAACGAAGCGGTCGCCGAGCTGCGCGCGGCGCCCGGTGAGTTCGACGTGATTTTCAACGACATCGAAAAAGACGGGTACCCGGCATCCTTTCCGGTGATAAAGGCGCACCTGCGCCGGGGCGGGATTCTCCTGGTCGACAATATGATCTGGCGCGGCCGCGCGCTCGATCCCGCCGTCACCGATCCCGCGACACGGGGCGTGCGCGAGTTGACGCGCCTCCTCTTCGACGATCCCGATTTCACGGGCGTGATCGTGCCGCTGCGGGACGGCGTCTTCGTGGGCCAGAAGCGGCCGTAGGCCGGCCCGCCCCCGACGGCGCGCATGCGGAGCCGGCGCTTCTGGACCTACATTCGCCGCCACCGGCGCGCCTATCTCCTCGGCTACGCCGCCGCCCTCGTCTCGATCGCGATGGCGCAGTCGTCGCCGTGGGTGCTCCGGCTCGCGGTGGACGGGATTCGGCGGCACCTGGGCGTGGGGCCGCTGACGATGTACGCCGCCGCCCTCGTCGGGCTCGCGGCCGCGGAGGCCGCCGCGAGCTACGTGATGCGGTGGTCGATCCTCGCGGCCGCCTACCGGGTGGAGACCGACCTCCGGCGCGAGTACTTCGCGCATCTGCAGCGGATGCCGCTCGCCTTTTTCGAACGGACCCCGACCGGTGATCTCATGGCACGGGCCGTCAACGACATCCGGGCGGTGCAGCGCTTCGCCGGCGTCGGCCTCATGCGCTCGGTGCACACCGTCGTGATGCTCGTCGCCTCCGTCGCCTTCATGCTCAGCCTGAACGTGCGCCTGACGCTGTGGATGCTGGCGATCCTGCCCTTCGTGACACTCGTGTTCCTCCTGCTCGGGCGCGAGATCCACCGCCGGTTCGACGCCGTGCAGGCGCAGTTCAGCTCACTGTCGACGCGCGTGCAGGAGATGATGAGCGGCATCCGCGTCGTCAAGGCGTTTGCCCGGGAACCCGACCAGCTCGCGCGCTTCCGCGAGGCCTCGGACGAGGTCGTCCGCGCCAACCTGCGCCTTGCGCGCGCCCAAGGGGCGCTGTGGCCGGTGATCGGACTGATCCTCGGCGTCGCCTCCGTCGTGCTCCTCTGGCAGGGCGGCGGCGCCGTGATCCGGGGGACCTTGACGCTCGGCGAACTCGTGCAGTTCTCGTACTACCTCGCGCGGCTCAGTTTTCCGATGATCGCGCTCGGCTGGGTCACCAACCTGTGGCAGCAGGGCCGCGCGTCGATGACGCGCCTCGACGAGATCTTCGCGCAGACCCCCGCGGTCGCCGATCCGCCCGCGCCGCTCGCGGCCGGCGGCATCCGCGGCGAGATCACCTTCCGCCGGGTCAGCGTCGCCTTCGACGGCAAGGCGGTACTGCGCGACGTGAGCCTCGTCATTCCGGCCGGCCGCACCGTCGCCGTCGTCGGGCCGACCGGCGCCGGCAAGACGACGCTCGTGTCGCTGATCGCGCGGATTCTCGACCCCACCGACGGGCAGGTGCTCGTCGACGGTCATGACGTCCGACAGCTGCCGTTGGCGGCGCTGCGCGCCGCGGTCGCCGTGGTGCCGCAGGAGCCGTTTCTCTTCTCCGCCTCGCTCTACGAGAACATCGCCTTCGGAACGCCCGGCCCGCTTCCCCCCTTGCGGGGGCCGGCGGTGCTCGCGGCGGCCGAGGTGTCGCAGATCGCCGCGGACGCCGCGGACTTTCCGCTCGGCTACGACACCGTCGTGGGAGAACGCGGCGTCACGCTCTCGGGCGGCCAGCGGCAGCGCGCCACGCTGGCGCGGGCCGTGATGCGCGATCCGCGCATCCTCATCCTCGACGACGCCCTCAGCAGCGTCGACACGCAAACTGAGCAGGCGATCCTGAAGGGTCTCCGCGGCGTGATGGCCGCCCGCACGAGCATCGTCATCGCGCACCGGATCTCCACGATTCGCGCCGCGGACCGGATCGTCGTGCTCGACCAGGGGCGGGTCGTCGACCAGGGCACGCACGACGAGTTGATCGGCCGCGGCGGCCTCTACGCGGATCTCTACGAGCGCGAACTGCTGCGCGAGGCGCTGGAAGCCGCCGAACCGGCGCCGGCGGCGGAAGAGCCGGGGGACGGAGGCCCGTCATGAGCGCCGTCTTCGACGAGGATCCGATCCTCGGGCGCGCCTACGACGCGCGCCTCGTCCGCCGCCTGCTCGGCTACGTGCGGCCGTACGGCGTCGCGGTGGCCGTGTCGATCGGGCTACTGCTGCTCGCCTCGCTCGCCGACCTGGCCGGGCCTCTGCTGTACCGGGTCGGGATCGACCGGTACATCGCGCCGCCCGCGGGATCGTCCGCGCGGAGCGCCGGCGCGGATTTCCGCGGGCTGACCACCCTCGCCGCGCTCTACCTCGTCGTACTGGCGTGCGGCTTCGGGGCGCGCTGGGCGCAGAGCTATCTCATGCAGGCAGTCGGGCAGCACGTCATGGCGGACCTGCGCGCGCAGATGGTCGGCCACCTGCAGCGGCTCTCGATGAGCTTCTTCGCGCGGACGCCGGTCGGCCGCCTGGTCACGCGGGTCACGAACGACGTCGACGCCCTCAACGAGCTCATCACCTCCGGCGCGGTGGCGATCTTCGGCGACATCTTCACGATGGTTGGCATCATGGCGGTCATGGTGTGGATGGACTGGCGGCTGGCGCTCGCCGTATTCGCGGTGCTGCCGGTGGTCTTCGTGATCACGGAGCGTTTCCGGCAGCGCTCCCGGGACGCCTACCGCGCCGTGCGGACGCGGCTCGCCCGCATCAACGCCTACCTGAATGAGCAGATCAGCGGCATGACGGTGACGCAGTTGTTCACGCAGGAGCCGCGGGCGCTGCGGGCGTTCGACGGCCTGAACGCCGCGCATCTCGAGGCAAGCCTGGGGGCGACCCGCAACTTCTCGCAATTCTATCCGGCGGTCCAGTTTCTCGGCGCCCTCGGCGTGGCGCTGCTCCTCTGGTTCGGCGGCGGGCAGATCGCGCGCGGCGTTGCGACGCTCGGCGTGCTCGTCGCCGCCGTCCAGTACGCGGAGCGGTTCTTCGATCCGCTGCGGGATCTTGCCGATAAGTTCAACATTTTCCAGGCCGCGATGGCCTCGTCGGAGCGGATCTTCCGCGTGCTCGACGAGCCGGCCGCGGTGCTCGACGCGCCGGACGCTCTGCCTGTGCGGGGCCTCCGCGGCGAAATCGCCTTCCGTGACGTGTGGTTCGCCTACGGCGACGTCCTGTTCCGGGACGACGGCGCGGCCGCCCCCCGGGGAGCACGCCGATCGGGCGAGGGCGACTGGGCCCTCCGCGGCGTCTCTTTCACGATCCGCGCGGGCGAGCGCGTCGCCATCGTGGGCCACACCGGCGCCGGCAAGACCTCCATCATCAACCTGCTCACGCGGTTCTACGATCCGCAGCGCGGGCAGGTGCTGGTGGACGGCGTCGACGTCCGGGCCCTTGCGCAGCGGGACCTGCGGCGGCACATCGGCCTCGTCCTGCAGGACGTGTTCCTGTTCTCCGGTACGATCGCGGACAATATCCGCCTCGGCAATCCCGAGATCTCGGACGCCGAGGTCCAGCGCGCGGCCGAACAGACCGGCGCGGCGCGGTTCATCGAGGCCCTGCCTCGCGGGTACGCCACCGTACTGCACGAGCGCGGCGCGGGCCTCTCCTCGGGACAAAAACAGCTGATCGCGTTCGCCCGCGCGCTCGCCGCCCGCCCGGAGATCCTGCTGGTGCTCGACGAGGCCACCAGCAGCGTGGACGCGGAAACCGAAGCGCTCATCCAGCGCGCGCTCAGCGCGGCGCTGCGGGACCGGACGGCCATCGTCATTGCGCACCGCCTGTCGACGGTGCGGCATGTCGACCGGATTCTCGTCCTGCACAAGGGCCGCGTGGCGGAGGACGGCACGCACGACGCCCTGCTGGCGCGCGGCGGAATCTACGCCAAGCTCTACCGGCTGCAGTTCGCCGATCTGGACTGACCGCGGCCGGCGCGGCGGCAGCGCCTTCCTATGACGCGGCGCCCGCCACCGCCTCGTCGTGTTCGATTCGCCGCCGGAGGCGGGCCGCGAGATAGTCCGCGAGCGCCGCGTAGGGATCGAAGCCGACGACGGCCGGCGCGTTCGACACGAAGTTCGACAACGCGTTGATGTCGTAATAGTAGACCCGCCCGTCCCGATCGTTGACGAGGTATTCGACCCCGACGAGATCGAGGTGCGCCCGGCGGGCGATCTCCAGCACGTCGCGTGCAACGGAGTCGGGCGGCGTCGCGGCCTCCACGCGCACCGCCGCCTTCGGAACTTCGTCCGGGCGCGGATCGGTGGCCGGCTGGCAGATGTCGGCCGGGCACAGGTTGAAGCCGCCGGGCTTCGGAAACACTTTGATGGCATAGAGCACGCGGCCGTCGAGCACTTCCACCCGCACGATGTGCCCGTCCCGCGCGGGAAGAAACTCCTGCACGAGCGCCGTGTGATCGATGCCGAGGTCGAGCGCGGCCTCCGCGGCCGCGGCCCGGAGTTCCGCGGGACGATCGAACCGGCGGATCCCCGCGCCGCTCCCGCCGATGTTCGGCTTCACGGCGACCGGGTACGTAAGACCCTCTGCGGCGGCGGGCGCCTGGCTCGGATGATTGATGACGCGCGTGCGCGGCGCCCGCAGTCCGAGCCGCCTCAGCAGCAGCAACTGCGATACTTTGGATGTCTCCAGCTCCAACGCCGCCGACCCGTTGATCGTCTCGGCGCCGCCCGCTTCGACGTACCGGAGGAATTCGCGCGCGTACACAATGGCCTGACCGTGGCCGCGCAAATAGGCCGAAGGGCTCATCCGATTCAGGACCAGCGTCCACGGCAGGCTCCCCGCCGCCGCGGGATCAAACCAATGCGCGCTGGCGTCGATGCGGTCGTGGGACACCCGGCGTGCGTCCAGCGCCGCGAAAAGCGGCGTGAACCACTCCGGATGCTCGTACACAATCCCCAGACGGGGGCTCCACGTCTCCATGGAAATCACCTCATCCGCCCTGCGCGGGCGCGAAGCGTCGGTTGTGGCCGTGCTATAGAACTGCGGGAACCGCCGGGAAGCGGAGGCGTGCTACCTCCGCGGAGGACAGATGCACTCTCGAGGCCGTTGCGTGGATGCGCCGATAAAGTTCTTCACGCCTTTCATCCTAGCAGCCGCTCCGGGGGCGCGCAACCCGTCTTACGCGCGGGCGGGCCGCAAGGCGAGATCGCGGGCCACCGTGTCAAGATACGTCCGCGCCCCATCGAGGGTCAGCGTCCGGTACGCCGGATCGACGATCAGCGTCCGTGCCCCGGCCTCCTCGTAGCGGGCCGCGAGATCGCGGGTCACCGCCGTGCCGCGGCTGATCCGCACCATCAGCCATAGATCTTTAATGGAACGGCCGTGCGGCTCCGCGTAGGCCGCGAGCCGTTCCACGCGCGTCCGGTACTCGTCGGGGTCCAGGCCGAGCGGCTGCCATCCGTCACACACCGCGGCAACGCGCCGTAGCGCGACGTCACCTTCGCCGCCCGCCAGCACCGGCAGCCGGCTTCCCTGCGGCGGCTTCGGAGCCATCGCGAACGCCGGCAGATCGTAGAACTCGCCGCGGTACCGCACCGGGTCGGGTCCCCAGCACGCCCGCAGCAGGCGCACCGCGTCGTCGAGGCGCCGGCCTCGATCCGCGAAGGACTGGCCCAGCAGCGCGAACTCTTCCGCGAACCAGCCGGCGCCCACCGCCAGGACGGCGCGGCCGCCGGAGAGATGATCGAGCGTCGCCATCGCCTTCGCGACCGGCAGGGGATGCCGCATCGGCAGCACGAGCACCGAGGTGCCGAGCCGGGCGGTCCGCGTCAGCGCCGCGACCCAGCTGAGGGCGGTGAGCGCATCCAGGTACGGAATCGCCGGATCCCACGGCAGGCCTCCGTCGGGCGTGTACGGATACCGGCTCGCGGCGCGCATCGGGATGGCGATGTGATCGGTCACCCACAGCGAGCCGTAGCCGAGCGCGTCCGCCTGCCGGGCGATCGTGGAAATCGCGTCCGGCGTGGCCATGGGCCCCTGCGTAGGCAGCGTAACGCCGACATCCACGGCGACTCGAGCCCTCCTTCGCTCCAAAGCCTGGAATCAGAGGGTGAGTGGGTCTCTCACATTAAAGCACAGGGAAACCTTCCGCGGGTCGCGTAGTCTCAGGCGTTTCGCCGCACTACGGGGGGTGCACGAACGATGAAGAGGGCATGGCTTCTCGCGCTGCTGCCGCTCGTGGTGACGGCGGCGTGGGCGGCGCCGGTCCGGCCGGTCAAAGTCGGTCTGGCGGTCGGCGTCACCGGCGACATCGCGGTCTACGGCGATCCGATCCGGAACGGCTTCCTCCTCGCCTTCAAGCAGATCAACGGGATGGGTCAGGTGCGGATCGACCCCATCCTCGAGGACACCGGCGGCGGCCGCGACGGCGCGATCAACGTCTTTCAGAAACTGATTCAGCGTGATCAGGTCGCCGCGATCCTCGGGCCCGTCCTGAGTTCACAGGCCTTTGCGGCCGATCCGCTTGCGGTGCAGGCCGGCGTCCCGGTCGTCGGCGTGAGCAACACCGCGAAGGGCATTCCGCAGATCGGGGCGACGGTCTTCCGGGTATCGGCGCCCGAGGCGGTCCAGATTCCCAAATCGGTCGCCGTGGCGAAGAAGGCGCTCAACCTGTCACGCGTCGCCGTCCTCTACGACAACGCCGACGATTTCACGATCTCCGGGTACCGCACGTTCGCCGACGAACTCCAGAAGAACGGGATCGCGATCGCCGACACGATCACGTTCTCTCGCGGCGACAGCGACTTTTCCGCGCAGCTGACGAAGGCGAAGGCGGCGAACCCCCAGGCGATCGTCGTCAGCGCGCTCGCCCGAGAAGGCACGCTGCTCCTGATCCAGGCCCGCAACCTCGGCATCACCGTGCCGTTCATCGGCGGCAACGGATTCAACGATACCAACATCATCACGCGGGCCGGCCCGGCCGCGGAGGGCCTGATCGTCGGCACGGCGTGGGTGCCCAGCGCGCCGTCCGCGGTGAACCTCAAATTCTACGGCGCCTATCGCGAGGAGTACCGTCGCGAGCCCAACCAGTTCGCGGCGCAGGCATACACGGGCGCGGAAGTGGTGTCGGAAGCGATTCGCCGCGCGGGTCTCACCGGTGCGGAAGACGTCGGCGCGCAGCGGACCAAAATCGTCCAGGCGCTGCGCACCATCAAGAACCTCGAGACGCCGCTCGGCCGGATCAGCATCGCCGACGACCGCGACGTGATCCAGCCGCGGACGTACGTCGCCGTGGTGCGGGGCGGCCGGTTCGTCGAACTCGACGTCAAATAGGACGCTGAGCGGCCCCGCGCACGCCCGGGGCGCTCGTTCGTCGGCCCGCGGCGGGCATCCGGCCCGCGGGCCCTCCGGACGAAGGCGGGCGCCCTGATGGCCGTTTTTCTGCAGCAGCTGGTCAACGGCGTCTCGCTCGGATCGGTGTACGCGCTGTTCGCCCTCGGCTTCACGCTGGTCTTCGGCGTGCTGGAGATCATCAACCTCGCGCACCCCGCGGTCCTGGCGATCGGCGCCCTGCTCGCCTACTCGCTGCTCGCCGGCGCGAAAACGGGCCTCGCGGTGGCGCTCGCGGGGGCGTGCGCGGGCGCCGGGCTGCTCGGCGTGCTGATCGACCGCGTCGCGTTCCGGCCGCTGCGGCTGCGGGGCGCCAGCCGGCTGTCCTCCCTGATCACGTCGATCGGGGTCGCGCTCATCCTCGTCAATCTCGCGCAAATCGTCTGGGGGACCGAACCGCTGAGTTACCCGCCGGCGGCGGTGCCGCTCAGGTTCTTTACGGCCGGAACGGTAACGGTCAGCCTGCTGCAGCTGCTGGTCCTCGCCCTCGTCGTGGCACTCATGATCGGGCTGCGCGCGCTGCTGCTCCGGACCCGCCTCGGCCTCGCAATCCGGGCGGTGGCCGAGAATCCGCAGACGGCCAGTTTGCTCGGCATGCCCTTCGACCGGGTCGTGGCGTTCACGTTCTTCCTGAGCTCCGCGCTCGGCGGCGTCGCGGGCGTGCTCGTCGGCATGCTCTTCCAGGGCAGCGTCTCGCCCTTCATGGGCACGACGTACGGTCTCAAGGGCCTCGCCGCGATCATCTTGGGGGGCATGGGCGACGTTACGGGCGCCGTGCTCGGCGGCCTCGCCATGGGCGTCGGCGAAGTGATGATCGTCCAGTACCTCAACAGCAGTTACCGGGACGCCGTTGCGTTCGGGTTGCTGTTCATGGTCCTGGTTCTGCGGCCGACCGGCCTGCTCGGGCAGCAGCGCGGCCGCGAGGCGTAGCGGGCATGACCGCGGTCACCGGATTCTACGCAGCGTACAGCACGCTGATTCTGTTCTCCGGGGTGGCCGCGCTCCTCGCGCTTTCCATATATGTCACCCTGATGGCGGGCCAGTTGTCCCTCGGCAACGCCGCCCTCGCCGCCATCGGCGGCTACACGGCCGCGATCCTCACCAAGACATACCACACCGCCCTGTGGCCGGCACTGTTCGCGGGCGCAGCGCTCGCCACCGCGGTCGCGGTGCTCATCGGTATTCCGTGCCTGCGGCTGCGGGGCATCTACCTGGCGATCGCGACGCTCGCGTTCGGGGAGGTCGTCCGGGTGGCGGCGCTCAATCTGCCGATCACCGGCGGCGCGCTCGGCCTGGTCGGCATTGCGCCGCTGGTCTCGTTCCGGCACGTGTACGGGACGCTGGCCGTCGCCGCCGTGTTCTTCTACCGGCTGGAACGGTCGCGGACCGGGCGGGCGTTGGCCGCGATCCGCGAAGACGAAGCGGCGGCCCAGGCCATGGGCATCCGCATCACGGCGTACAAGGTGCTGGCGTTCGCGATCGCGGGGTGGCTTGCGGGACTGGCTGGCGGCCTCGCGGTCCATTTCACCTACCTCATCAACCCGGCGCAGGCGTCCTTCGGCGAAGCGGTGACGATTCTGACCTACGCCGTGTTCGGAGGAACGGGCACGTTCGCCGGCCCGATTTTTGGCGCCGTGACGCTGACCGTGCTGCCCGAAGCGCTCCGGTTCCTCAAGGAATACCGGCTGCTGCTCGACGGCGCCATCCTGGTGCTCGTGACGACGTATCTGCCGAATGGGGTCCTCCACCCCGTCCTCGGAGGGCGCGTTGCCGCGGCCGCCCGCAGACTCGCCCGCGGCCGCGGGTCCCCGCAACGGGAGATGCGCCGTGCTTGAGACGGCCGGGCTGTCGCGCACGTTCGGCGGCCTGCGGGCGGTCGACGGTGTGTCGTTTGCCGTGCGCGAAGGCGAGATCATGGGATTGATCGGCCCGAACGGCGCCGGCAAGACGACGCTCTTCAATCTGATCACGGGCTTCCTCCAGCCCACCGCGGGACGGGTGCGGTTTCGCGGGGAGGACATCACGCGGTGGAGCCCCGACCGTGTCACCGCGCGCGGCATGGCGCGGACGTTCCAGAACATCCGGCTCTTTCGCGGGATGGCCGCGCTCGACAACGTGGTCGTGGGCGGCCACGTCCAGACGGGCGCGACACTCTTCGACGCGGTCCTCGGCACGCCGCGGCACCGGCGGGAAGAACGCGAGATCCGCGCGCGCGCCGTGGAGCTGCTGGCGCTGGTCGGCCTCGCGGACCGCGCCGCCGTCCCCGCGCGCTCGCTGGCGTACGGTGATCAGCGGCGCGTTGAGATCGCACGCGCGCTCGCCACCGGGCCGCGCCTCTTGTTGCTCGATGAGCCCGCCGCCGGCATGAACACCGCGGAGACGCAGGCGCTGATGGGACTGATCCGGCGCCTGCGCGACGACCACGGCTTGACGGTGCTCCTCATCGAGCACGACATGAAGCTGGTCATGGGGCTCTGTGACCGGATCGTCGTGCTGAATTTCGGGCGGACGATCGCGGAAGGGGCACCGGACCAGGTCCGCCGCGATCCTCAGGTCATCGAAGCGTATCTCGGCGCCCACACCGCCCGGCCGCGGGAGGCCCGCCCCGGGACGTCCGGCCCCCCCGTTCTCGCGGTCGATCGCGTAACCGCCGGGTACGCGGCCGGCGATGTGCTGCACGACGTGTCGCTCGACGTCGGCGCCGGACAGATCGTCACGCTGATCGGGGCCAACGGTGCCGGTAAGACGACCCTGTTGCGCACGATCTCCGGGCTCGTCCGGCCGCGGCGCGGGACGATCCGGCTCCGCGGCACGCCGGCCGGCGGCATGAGCCCCGACCGCGTCGTCGGGCTCGGCGTCGCGCACGTACCGGAAGGCCGGCAGGTGCTGGCACGCATGACGGTGCTGGATAACCTGCGGGCGGGCGCCTACGCGCGCCGTGATGCAGACGCCGTGGGCTGGCGGGGCGGCGCGATCGCGCAGGACGCGGACGCGCTGCTCGCGCGGTTCCCCGAACTCCGCGCGCGGCGCCGGCAAGTCGCGGGGACGTTGTCCGGCGGCGAACAGCAGATGCTCGCGATCGCGCGCGGCCTGATGGCGCGTCCGACGCTCCTCATGCTCGATGAGCCGTCGCTCGGCCTGGCTCCACGGATCGTGGAACGCATCTTCGGAATTGTGCGTGAGGTCAACGCGGACGGCATCTCCATCCTGCTCGTCGAGCAGAACGCGCAGCTCGCGCTCGAAACCGCCGATCGCGGCTACGTGCTGGAGACGGGCCGCATCGTGCGGCAGGATCGTGCCGACCGCCTGCTCGGCGACGAGGCCGTCCGGCGGGCGTACCTCGGGTAACGCGTCGGGCTCAGGGTCCGCCGCGGTCTTACCAGCCTAGCGCGTAGTTCCGCTCCCCCCGGGAACTGGCGCCGCCCTCCAAAAGCCCCCGCGCCGGATCGTACGCGATGGCCGTGGTGTAGTTGAGGCTCCAGTCCCCGGCCACGGTGACGCGGTGGCCGCGCTCGCGCAGACCGTCCACGACGTCCGGAGGCATCCGGCCCTCTACGAGCATCTCCCCCGGCCGGGCCTTCCTCGGGTAGAAGGACCCCGGGAAGTGGACGCTGTGAAACGCCGGCACGTCGATCGCGTCCTGCACGTCCATGCCGAAGACCGCCATATTAAGGAAGAACTGGAGCGTCCACTGGTCCTGCTGATCCCCGCCCGGCGTGCCGAACACCATGTGGGGCCGGCCGTGCTGCATCACGAGGCTCGGCGACAGCGTGGTCCGGGGACGCTTGCCCGGAGCGAGGGCGCCCGGGTGCCGCGCATCGTGCAGCCAGAACATCTGGCAGCGCGTCCCGAGGCTGAACCCAAGCCCCGAGATCGTGGGCGAACTCCGGAACCACCCGCCGCTCGGGGTCGCGGAGAACAGATTCCCCTCGGCGTCGGCTGCCCGCGTCCCTGTCGTCCCTCCCTCCCATCCCCGGGCCTCGACCGCGGCGGCTTCCGCCGGGGCCGCCGCGCCCTCGAAGGGATGCGGGTCGCCCGGACGCAGCTCGAGAGACACCCTGCGCGGATCGATCAGCCCCCGGCGGGACGCCGCATAGGCCGGGGAGAGCAGTCCCCGCATCGGCACCGGCGTGAACTCCGGATCGCCGTAGTAGCGTTCGCGGTCGGCAAACGCGAGCTTCGACGCTTCGACCACCGTGTGGACGTAGTCGACGGAATTGTGGCCCATCGCGGTGAGGTCAAACCCGTCGAGCAGCAGGAGCTGCTGGAGGAAGACCGGGCCCTGAGACCAGGGGCCGCATTTGTACACATCGTACCCGCGGAAGTGGACGCTCGCCGGCGCCTCGATCCGCGTCTCGAAGGCGGCAAAGTCTTCTTCGCGCAAGAGCCCGGCCGAGACCGTGCCCGTGGCGTCGCGCACGGTAGTGTCGCGCTGAAACGCCACGATCTCCTGCGCGATGGGTCCGCGGTAGAAATAATCCCGCGCGGCCCGTAGGGCCTCGTGCCGTCCGCGGCTCCGGGCGCCGCGCTCCGCGCCGACCAGCCGCTCGAACGTGCGCGCAAGGTCGGGATTTCGCCAGGTGTCGCCGAGAGGCGGGACCTGCCCGCCCGGCAGGAACAGCGCCGCCGACGTCGGCCACTCCGCCCGGAAGCGGGCTTCGTGCTGAACGATCGCGCGGCGCATCCCCTCGTACATCGGGAAGCCGTTCGCGACCAGTTCGAGCGCCGGCGCGAGCACCTGCTCGAGCGTGAGCCGCCCGTACCGATCGAGGACGGTGATGAGCGCGTCCGGCACCGCGCACACCCCGGCCGGCAGGAACCCGTCGCCGGGGATCAGCTCGAGACCGCGCCCGCGGAACCACTCCATTGTCGCCGCGCGCGGCGCGCGCGTGTTGCCGTTCACCGCCACCGGCCGGCCGTCCCGCGCCGCGTAGATGAGCATCGGGACTTCGCCGCCGAAGCCGTAGCTCTGATATTCCAGGACCGATTGCGCGAAGACCATCGCAACGCCGGCGTCGAACGCGTTGCCGCCGAGCGCGTACATCCGCAGGCCGGCCACGCAGGCGAGATAGTGGCCGCAGGCCACCATGAACGAGCGGCCGCGGATCACAGGCCGCGTCGACGCGACGCTAAACGCCCAGTCGCTGTAGGCGGGATCCGTCGCGCTCGGCGCGCCGGCGTCCCCCCCAGGAGGGACGGCGGGCTTCGGCTCGGGTGCGGTCATGCGGCCCCCCTATCCCCGCACCGCCGCGAAGGCCTCGTCGCACGCTTGGAGCGTCCGGTCCACGTCGGCGTCGGTGTGCGCGAGCGAAATATAGAACTTCTCGTTCGGGTTGACGAGAATGCCGCGCTTGAGCAGCTCGATCGACCAGCGCAGGTGGAGGTTCTTGTCCGATGTCAGGAGGTCGGCCCACGTGCGGAGGGGCCGCCGGTCCGTAAACCGCACGCCGAACACGGCGTCCTCCCCCGGCGTCTGCGCCGAGAAGCCGTGACGGCGTCCGATCGCCTCGATTTCGCGGCGGAGGCGGCCGCCGATGTGGTGGAGATGATCGTAGACTCCGGGACGCCCCAGCACCTCGAGGGCGACGAGCCCGGCGGTGGAACTGACCGGGTTGCCGTTGAGCGTTCCGCTCGCCCACACGAGCCGTGTCCGCTCCGTCCGCCGCGCGTCGAGGTGCGCCATCAACTCGCTGCGGCCGGCGATGGCGGCCATCGGAAACCCCCCCGACATGGCCTTGCCGTACGTCGCCAAGTCCGGCACGACCCCGTACTTCTCCTGGGCGCCGCCCCAGGCGATGCGGAAGCCCGTCACGATCTCGTCGAAGATCAGGAGGATGCCGTGCCGGCGCGTTACGTCGCGCAGCGCCTCGAGGAATCCCGGAACCGGCAGCAGCACGCGCTGCAGCGGTTCGACGATCACGGCCGCGAGTTCCGCGGCGTGGCGCTCAATGATCGCAACGGCCCGCTCGGTCTCGTTGAACGGCGCGACGAGGATCTGCCCGCGCAGAGCCTCCGGAATCCCGAGGGAATCGGGCTCCGCGTTCGGGTAGTCGCTCGGCTGCGACGGCGTCGTGCCCCACAAGGCGTAGTCGTTCATCCCGTGCCAGCCGCCTTCGAACTTCAGGACCTTGGGCCGGCGGGCCGCCGCCCGCGCGACCCGGAGGGCAAAAAACGTCGCCTCCGTGCCCGACCCAACGAAGTGGACCTGATCGGCGCACGGAATGGCATCGACCAGCCGCTCGGCGAGCCGGATCACCGGCTCGTTGAGGAAATAGTACGTCGACCCTTTGGCGACCTGGCGCTGAACCGCCTCGACGATCTCAGGGTGCGCGTGGCCGAGAAGCGCGGGACCCGACCCGAGATGGTAGTCGATGAAGTCGCGGCCGCCGACATCGGTGACGTGGCTGCCGCGGCCCTCCGCGATGACGAGGTTGACCTCCGGAGGCAGGACGAACAAACCGAGGCCGCCGCCGGCAAGATACCGGCCGGCGCGGTCGAGCAGATCCGCCTGCCGGGTGGCGCTGGACGTTCCGGTCGTGGCTGTCATCGCCGCCTCCTGAAACGCATCATGCCCCGCGGCCGGCGCGGGTCCGCCGGTTGGGGCGACCCTCCCGCTTATCGTACGCCTTGGCCGGACCCCGCCCGCCGGCCGACACGTTCCACCAGGCCAGTGCGCAGATCGCCGCGTTGATGCCGGCCGACAGCAGGCACCAAAAGCACCACGCCCGCACGCGGGTGGCCATCTCCCACGTCAGCGCGACGCTTGCGGCGGCCGCCCCGGTCGACACCGCGGCGAGTCCCACCGCCGGCAGCCCCGTACCGCCCGCCGCGGCGAGCGCGGCCATACCCGCGTATCCCGCTGCGCCGACGGCCGCGTTCGGCACCCCGGCGTGCCTGGCCTCGCGCGAGCGGCCGACGATTTCGCAGCCCTCGCCGAAGAACGGACACCACATGTGGTCGATCCATCCTTCGTGGTAGGCCAGCATGTAGAGCGCGTCGGCGAAGCCCAGCAGGCTGAGCCCCACGATCGCGCGCGACGCGGTCACAGCGAGGTCACGAAGAACGCCGAAGCAGCCATGATGGCATACGCCGCGAGCAACTGGGCCCCCTCCAGCCAGTTGCTGCGGCCGTCGTGCGAGATGAGCGTCACGATCAGCACGGCGAGCCCGACGGCGGCGACCTCGAACGGGGTGAAGATGAAGTCCATCGGGTGGCCGGCCGCCAGCGAAATGACGACCAGCGCGGGGGCGACGAAGAGCGCGACCTGCGTGGACGACCCGATCGCGATTTCAAGCGTGACGTCGAGCTGATCGCGCAGCGCGAAGCGCACCGCCGCGCTGTTCTCGGCGACGTTGCCGAAGAGCGGCACCAGCACCAGCCCGGTGAAGAACTTCGACAGGCCGAGGGCCCCGATCGCGGGTTCAAGCGTGTTGACGAGGAACTGCGAGTCGAGCGCCACGACGAGCGACGCGGCGGCCAGCGCGCCGATCGCCCAGCCGAGCGGCGCGTCCGGGCGCTCCTCGGACGCGGGAGTGCGGAACAGGTGCTCGTGCGTGCGGTGCGTGAAGACGAGCGCTGCGCCGTAGAGGACGATGAGCACCGCGGCGACCTCGACGCTGACGGTTTCGCCCTGCGCGGCGCTCGGCCGCCCGGCCGAGAGGAAAAACAGCGCCGGCATCAAGAGTCCGATCACGGCGAGCGTCAGCGAGGTCGCGTGCACACCCGCGGCCGCGGCGCTGTACCGCTGCATCCGGTGGCGGAGGCCGCCGGCCAGCAGCGAGAGGCCCAGCACCAGCAGCAGGTTGCCGAGAATCGATCCCGTCAACGCCGTCTTGACGACCGCCACTTCGCCGTGCAGCACGAGCACGATCGCGAGGATGAACTCCGTGATGTTCGCGAACGTCGCGTTGAGCAGACCGCCGACACGCGGCCCAGCGTGCAGTCCGATTTGCTGCGTCGAGGCTCCGACGACCTCCGCCAGCGGCAGGAGGGCTCCGCCCGCGAGCAGGAACGTGAGCAGGGGCCAGCGGCCGAGGGCGGCCGCGGCGACCGAGAGAGGCGCCAGCAGGAGCAACCACCGGAACGTGAGTTGCCGGAACGGAGCGGGCACCCGCGATCGCACGCCGGGGACGTTTCGCGGTCTTGCACCGATCGCCTGCCCCCCCCACCGCGGCCGGTCCCCCGCCGAACGGTGTGCGTCCGGGCACCGCCGGCGCCTCCGCAGGAGAGCACCGTCCGGACCCTCGAAGAGTCCTCCGCCGACGTCTGATCCGGAGGCCTCCCATGTCCGAGGACATCGTCACGACGACCGTCCGCAGCGCGTCGATCGGCGCGCCCGGCCGCGCGCTGAACCGCGCGCGGACGCACCACTTCGTGCTGGACTCTTCCACCAAGCCCGAAGCGCTCAGCAACACGGAATCGTTTCTCGCCGGCATCTCGTCGTGCGGCGTGACGCTGATCGAGAACTACGCCGCGGCCAACAAGGTGCCGCTGGCCGGACTTGCCGCCACGATCAGCGGCGTGCAGGAGCGGGGGGATCCCACCAGGTTCCGCCAGATCGAAGTGTCGTTCGAATTGCGGGGCGTCGGCCGGGCGGAGGCGGAGCGGCTCGTCGAGGTCTGGCGAAGCCGCTGACCGCTGTATCGCACGGTCGCGGTCGCGACCGAAGTGATCGTGAACGTCACGGCCCAGGAGTCCCGATGAAGCCGGACACCCGTCTCGTGCACGCCGGGCGAAATCCCGAGCAGCACCACGGCACGGTGAATCCGCCGATCCACCGCGCCTCGACGATTCTCTTTCCGACCGTCGAGGCGTTCGAGCGCCGCATGGAGCGCAAGTATTCGGGATTCTCGTACGGGATCCACGGCACCCCGATTACGTTCGCGCTGACCGAGGCGCTCGCGGAACTGTCGGGCGGCGCGCGCTCCATGGTCACGTCGTCGGGGCTGTCCGCGATCACGCAGACCCTCGCCGCGCTGCTCCGGCGCGGCGACCACTTGCTGGTCCCGGACAGCGCCTACGGTCCCACGCGCAACTTCTGCGCCGCGACGCTCGGGCGCTTCGGCGTCGAGGCGACGTTCTACGACCCGATGGTCGGCGGCGATATCGCCGCGCTCATGCGGCCCACGACGCGCGTCGTCTACACTGAATCGCCGGGATCCTTGACGTTCGAAATCCAGGATGTGCCGGCGATCGCGGCGGCGGCCCACGACCGTGGGGCGACAGTTGTTTTCGACAACACATGGGGGACGCCGCTGCGGTTCCGCGCGTTCGACCACGGCGTCGATGTCGAGGTTCAGGCCGCGACCAAGTACCTGGCGGGCCATTCCGATCTGCTGATGGGCGTGATCACCGCGCGGACCGAGCCGCTCTTCCGGCGCCTCAAGGACGGCATCGCGGAGTTCGGCGACTGTGTGGCACCCGACCTGTGCTACGAGACGCTGCGGGGCTTGCGGACCCTCGCCGTCCGCCTCGACCGGCACGAGCGGTCGGCGCTCGAGGTGGCACGGTGGCTGGCCGGACGGCCTGAGGTCGTCCGCGTGCTGCACCCGGCGCTGCCGGAGCACCCCGGCCACGCGCTGTGGCGCCGGGACTTTACCGGCTCGACCAGCCTCTTCGGCGTGGTGCTTCGCAGCGAATCGCCACCGGCCGTGGCCGCGATGCTGGACGGCCTCCGGTTGTTCAAGATCGGCGCCAGTTTCGGCGGCTTCGAGAGTCTGATCATCGTGCCGCAACTGAAGGAAAGCCGCACCGTGCGCCCGTGGCCGGAGCGCGGAACGCTTCTGCGGCTTCACGTGGGCTTGGAAGCGGCGGAGGATTTGATGGACGATCTCGAGGCGGGATTCCGGCGGCTGGCCGCCGCGTCGTCCGCGAGTGCCGCGAGCTAGACCCCTCGGCTGAGCAATACCCCGAGGGGACGCCGCGCCGCAGGGGGGAAACCTATGGCCGTGTTCTTGCTCTGGCTCGCGTTCTGGGTACTAGGCGGTACGCTGGGCCCGGTTCAGTACCATCCCGACACACCGGCGCCGACATATCACGACGGGGGCCACGACTCGGGGGTAGGCCGCTAAGGCACCGGCCTGAGCGGAGGCTTCTTCTAAGACGTACGGCACCGGTAAGACGTAAGACGCTAGGGCACCGGCCAAGCGGCAACCGCGCGGATTTCTGAAACGCGCGGATCGTCGCCGATCACGCGCTCGGCGTGCCGCGAGGCGAGCACGAGACCTTCCTTCGGGGTCGAGGCGCCGCGGACGAGCATGAGCAGCGTGGCGGTGCGTTCAGGCCCGGCGTCCGGCCGGATCGCGCTGACGCCCGCCGCCGGAACCAGCCCGCCGTCCTCAAGGGCCGCCGCCCATCCCGACGCGACGTCCGCCGGGTCCGCCAGTCCGGCCCTCCAAACCACGTTGAGCTTGGCCTGTACGGAACACTGCATCGCTGGACCCTCCTGCCGCTGCGCGCGTGCATGATCGCGGCCTATGCTTCATTATCGACAGGGGGAAGCCATAGGGAAACATAATATTGGCTATATGGACCATAGATACAGCCTATCGCTCCTCGACCTGCCCCAGGTCGAGACCTTTGTCGCGGTGGCAACCCACGGCAGTTTCGCGAAGGCGGCCGCGGTGCTCTTCCTTACCCAACCTTCGGTCAGCACGCGGATCCAAGGACTCGAGCGCACGCTCGGCCAGCGCCTCTTCGAACGGCACGGCCGCGGCGTGCACCTGACGCGCGCGGGCGGCGTCTTCCTACCGTTTGCGGAACGGTTGCTGCACACGGTGGCGGAAGGCCGAGCCGCCTTGGACGCCTCGCAGTCCGCCGAGGGGGGACTGCTTGCGGTCGCGGCCGCGCTCTCGGTCAGCACGTATCTGCTGCCCGACATCATTAAGGGCTTCCGCGCGGAGCATCCCGCCGTCCGGGTGTCGATCCGGGCAGGACACTCGCGCGACGTGCTGCGTATGGTGCTCGACGAGGAAGCCGAAATCGGGCTTGCCCGGGGGTTGGCCCACCCCGCCGTGCATACGGTCAGGCTGGGACGGGACGAAATCGTGTTGACCGTGCCGCCGGGGCACCCCTTCGCCCGCAAGCGGCCGGTGACGCTGTCCGAGGTGGTCCGAGAGCCGCTGATTCTGTTCGACAAGGGCAGCAGCGACTGGATTCTGATCACCGGATTCTTTCGCCGCGGCGGCCTGCTGCCCAACGTCGTCCTCGAACTCGAGGGCATTGAGGCCGCGAAAAAAATGGTGGAGAAGGGCATCGGGATCGCCCTCCTACCGCACCTCGCGATCCGGCGGGAACTGCGGCAGGGTGTGCTGGCAACAGTTCCGATCAGCGACGCCCGCCCCTTGGCCCGGCACGTCGACTTCGTCTACCGGCGGCGCAGTACGCTGAGCGAAGTCGCCCGAACCTTCCGGCATCACGTGCAGACAGTCTATCACGCGCTCGACCGCGAGACCGACGGCGCGCCAGCGGGCGGGCGCGGTGGCTGAACGATTCGGAGCACGCGCCTCACAGGCCGTCGCGGCGGTTGACTGCCGCGACGGCGGGGACCTGTGCCTCGAGACGATTGGCGTGCCGGTGCACGAGCCGCCACGCGCCGTCCTCGCACCGGAAGATATGGGTCACACGGTTGGACCACTGCGCGGGGGCGCCGGCCCCGGACAGCCGCACGCGGAAGGTCTCAAGGTCCGTCGTGTACGCCAGGTCCCGGGTGACCACTGTCGTCAGATTCTCGTAGTGGACGGTCCCGCCGGCGAACTGCGCCGCCGCCCAGTCCCATCGGCGGCGGACGGCCTCCCACCCGCGCTCGTACCCGCCCCACCCGTAGAAGGCCGTCACGTCGTCCCGACGCGAGCAGAGCGCCTGAATCGGCCGCGGGTCCCCCTCCGCGGCGCGGCCGATCGCGGCGTGGAGCTGCTCGATGGCCGCCCGCAGTTCCGGCGGCACGGGGGCGGCATCGTTCATCATCGATTCCTCCTCGGATGCGATCGGCCCGGTGCGACGGTGCCGTGCGCGGCGCGGCCGCGCGCGGCACAAGGGCCGGCCGACGCGGTGCCGTAGTAGACCGCATGCCAGCCGACCGGGTCGCCATCGTCACCGGCGCGGGCCGCGGGATCGGGGCGGCGGTCGCCGCCGAGCTGGCACGCCGGGGGTACCGCCTCGCCGTCCTGTCGCCGTCCGGCGCCCCGGCCACCGTCCGCGCGCATGACGCTGTCGGGGTGGCCGGGTCCGTCGCGAGTCCCGCCGACCTTGCGACCGTCGTTGATGAGACGGTCCGCCGCTACGGGCGGATCGACGCGGTCGTCAACTCGACGGGACATCCGGCGCGCGGCCGTGTGCTCGAACTGACCGACGCCGACTGGACGGCCGGCGTCGATCTCTTGCTGCTCAACGTGATTCGGATGGCGCGCCTCGTCACGCCAGTGATGCTCCGCGGAGGCGGCGGCAGCATCGTCAACGTCTCGACGTTCTCCGCGTTCGAGCCCGACGCGTCGTTTCCCGTCTCCTCGACGCTGCGCGCGGCGCTCGCCGGCTTCACGAAGTTGTACGCCGACGAGTACGCGCCGCGGTGCATCCGCATGAACAACGTACTGCCCGGGTTCGTCGAGAGTTATCCGGTTGAGCCGTCCACCGTCCGCCGGATCCCCATGGGCCGCCCCGCGAGCCTTGGGGAAATCGCCCGCACGGTGGCGTTTCTTCTGTCGGAGGACGCCGGCTATATCACGGGACAGAACATCCGCGTGGACGGCGGGCTCACCCGGTCGATCTGACCCGGACCGAACCCCGCCGCAGGAACGGGCGGCGGGCGGGCGAAACAACGCGCGACGTGACAGCCGACAGTCTCCCATGAGCGTTTCTCCGCCCAAATCGCTTGAACCGGCCCCGGCCGGAACGCCGCCGGCCCGCGGCGCCGAGCCGGGTTCTCGCATCGATTCGCGGCCGTTCCAGCGGACGATCGAAACCGCGCTGGTCGCCGCGGTGTACTTCATCGCGGCGAAAGCCGGCCTCCATCTCGCGTTCCTGCATCCGAGCGCGACTCCGGTCTGGCCGCCGACCGGCATCGCGATCGCCGCCCTGCTGCTGTGGGGTCCGCGCGTCTGGCCGGGCGTCTTCGTCGCCGCGCTTGCCGCCAACCTCACCACCGCCGGAACGGTGTGGACGTCGGCAGCCATCGCCGCGGGCAACACGCTAGAGGCCGCGGTCGCCTCGCTGCTGGTGTCCCGCTACGCCGGCGGCCGGGACGCCTTCGCGCGCCTCGACACCATCATCGGCTTCGCCGCCCTCGCCGCGCTCGCGAGCACGATGATCAGCCCCACCATCGGGGTCACCGCGCTGGCGCTGGGCGGCTTTCTGCGCTGGGCCGCCTACGACGCCGTGTGGCTCACGTGGTGGCTCGGCGACGTGTCCGGGGCGTTGCTCGTCACGCCGTTCCTCCTGCTGTGGAGCACGGCGCCGCGGCTCGGCTGGAGTCTTACGGAGGCGGCCGAGCGCCTGATGTACCTCGCCGCGCTGCTCGTGGTCAGCGTGGCGGTGTTCAACAGCCGTTTTCCGTTCGGATTTGCGATCGTACCGTTCTTGATCTGGGCCGCGTTCCGCTTCGGCGCCCGCGACGCGGTGACCGCCGTGGCCCTGGTCGCCGGAATCGCGATCACGGGGACCGTCCACCAGTTGGGACCGTTCGCCGTGACCACCGCGCAAACGAACGTGTCGCTCCTCTATCTGTCGGTCTTCATGGGGCTCATGGCGATCATCGTGCTGACGATTTCGCGGGTCGTCGCCGACCGCGCGGCCGCCGCCGACGAATTGCGACGCCGGGTCGTCGCCGAGGAAGAAGCGCGCCGAGCGGCCGAGCAGGCGGGCCGCCGGGCGATGCGCCTCGCCTCCGTCACCGCCGCGCTCTCGGAGGCACTCACGTCCGCGGACGTGGCGGCGGTCATCGTCGACCAGGCGGTGTCGGCACTGGGGGCGCGCGCGGGCGGGCTGGGGCTGCTGACCGAAGACGGGATGATGGAGACGGTCCACATGGTGGGAATCCCGGCCGAGACCGCGCGCCGCTGGCAGCGGTTTCGGCCGGAGGAACTGGGCATCGTCGCAGCGTGTTTGCAGACCCGCCGTCCCGTCGTCCTCGAATCGGAAGCCGACCTCGACGCCCACTTCCCGGAGCGTGACATGATGCCGGAAGAGATCCGCCACGGCGCCCGGATCGCCGTTCCGCTCGTCGCGGGCAGCACGACGATCGGCGTGCTGCAGGTGATCTTCGGCGGGCCGCGGCGGTTCAACGAGGGGGAGATCGCGCTGGCCCAGACCCTAGGGCAGCAGGGCGCGCAGGCGGTCCAGCGGGCGCGGCTTTACGAGCGCGAGCACCGAGCCGCGGAGACGTTTCAGCGGGCGCTGCTACCCACCGAGATTCCGCAGGTGCCGGGCGTCGCGATTCACACCGTGTATCAACCTGGGGCGCGAGAAGCCAACGTCGGCGGGGACTGGTACGATGTGTTCCGCCTGCCGTCGGGCAAGCTGGTCCTGTCCATCGGGGACGTGGCGGGCCGCGGGCTCGCTGCGGCGGTCGTGATGGGCGAACTGCGCCAGACGATCCGCACGGCCGCGCTCGATCACGAGGACCCTGCGGAGGTGCTGGAGCGCGCGAGTCAGGCCCTCACGCTGGCGCACGGCCGCAACGCTATGGCCACCGCGATCGTCGCGATCCTCGATCCCCTCACCTCGCAGCTGTCGTATGCGACGGCCGGTCATCCCGCACCGGTCCTCGCCGCGCCGGGCGGCGCTCCGGCCGCGGCGCTGCCGGCCGGCGGCGGCCCCCTCGGCTACCTCTCTATGATGCGCACGCCCTCCTGGACGGTCGGGCTGCCCGCCGGCGCGCTCCTCGTCCTCTACACGGACGGGCTCATCGAGCAGAATCGGGACGTCGTCGAAGGCCAGGAGGCCGTGATCCGGGCGAGCCGCCGGGAGGTCGCGGAGCGGTCCTCCGACGCCGCGAAGGCAATCCTCGGGGCTGTGCTCCAGGGCCGTCGCGCCATGGATGACGTCGCGATAATCACGCTCGCGATCGATGTGGCGCCGTTCGACCGGTTCGACCTCACGCTGCCGGCGGAACCGGCGAGCGCGGGAGTGATCCGCCAAGCGGTCCGGCGGCTGGCGCGGGTGGCCGCGTTGGACGAAAAGCGCGAAGTCGACCTGACTATTGCCGTGGGCGAAGCCGTCAACAACACGATTGAACACGCGTACCGCGCCGCCGAGGGCACGGTCCGAGTTCTCGGCGTCCGCGAACCGGACGAGGTCCGCGTGAGCGTTATCGACAGCGGGACATGGCGGGCGGCGCGCGCCCCGGACGGTGGCGGGCGCGGCCTGGCCCTGATCCGCGACCTCGCCGATTCCGTCGACATGCGCCGCACGGCCGCGGGCACTATCGTGGCCATCGGGATGCGGGCCGAGGGCCGTCAAGGGCCGGCCGCGGCACCTCACCCCGGCGGTGCAGCCGATGGGGCCGGCGTTCGTCCGGAGGACGCCCGAACCGGATCCGGCCTCGACGGATCTGCGCCTCGCACCCCGGTTGTGACGGCGTATCCCCGGCGCGACCGCTCCGCCGGCGGGGACGTCCGGCCGGTCGAGTCCGGCGTGCGCCTGCGGCGCGACGAGGGGGCGCGGACGCCGGTCGTCGAGGCGTTCGGGGATCTCGACGCCGCGACCTTGGACGCCCTCCGGCAGGCGCTGGCGGATGCCGCGCGGGACGAAACCGGGACGGTCGTCGTTTCGCTTGAGCATGCGCGCTACATCGACAGTTTGACGATTCGGCAATTGTTCGAGTTCGGACGGAACCTTACCACACAGCGGCGGGCGCTCGCGCTTGTCGTACCGCCGCACTCTCCGCTCGCCCGCATCGTCACCGCGGCGGGTCTTGCGGCGCAGTTTCAGACACTCGGGTCCGCGGCCGAGGCGCGCGCGGCGGTGGAGGAGGCGTCCCAACATGGATGACACGGCCGGCCGCCGGGTGCGCGTCGTGCCGCATTTCATGCGGCTGCACGAGTGGATCGCGGTGGAGGAAGGGTATTACGCCGCGGAAGGCCTCCAACCGGACCTCCGTCCGGACGTGATGCACCAGGTCTCGAGCCACGCGCGCAGCGAGTACTTCCAGCGGCCGCAGGACGCCCCGTTCCTCGACGGGGCCGCGGTCGCCAACTCCGCGTGCGAGTGGGGGGCCGTCTGCAACGCCGGCGCCGGGATGGGCCGCTTCGTCCCGGACCTCTACGGCGTGGCGCGGTTCGCGATCTTTGCGCGGCCCGATGCGGGCCTCCGCCGGCTCACCGACCTGCGCGACGTGCCGGTCGGCGTCGGCCTCATGGCCGGGAGCCACTTCACGACCCTGCGGACGCTCGAGGGCGTGCTGCCGAGGGAGCACATTCGGATCGAGAACGTCGGCGGGCCGGGACGCCGTCTGCTCGCGCTGCGTGCCGGCGACGTAACGGCGGCCACGCTCCTCGATCCGGAAATTCCGCTCGCCGCCGCGGAGGGGTTCGTGCCGCTCGCGTCCGGCGAGTTCCGCACTCTCTTTTGGGTCTCACCGGACATTCCGCGCGATGTGCTGGGCGCGTACTTCGGCGCATTGCGGCGGGCCGACGGGGCCCTGCGGGCGTCGCCGGGCCGGTACATGGGGCTTTGGGCGCGCAACGTCCCGCCGGCCCTCGCCGGCGCCCACGACTACGCGCGCTTCGGCCTCGGCGAGTTGCTCGTCTTCGAGCCGTATCCGCGCGACGTCTACGAGCAGACCGTCGCGTTCGCGCGCCGCTGGGGCCTCGCCGGGCACATGCGGGAAGACGCGTTCGACGCGCTTGCGGTCCCGGTCACGGGGCGGTAGCGGCGCCGCGCAGACGGTCCGGCGATCACCGTTACGCTCCTCGGAGCGTCGGATCGAGTACGTCGCGCAGCCAGTCGCCGGTCCGGCTCACGACGATCGACGTAAGCATCAGCACGAGCCCGGGGAATACCGAGATCCACCAGGCGCTGTCGAGGTACTCGAGTCCCTCCTCCACCATGACCCCCCACGACGGCGTGGGGGGCTGAATCCCCAGTCCGAGAAACGACAGCGTCGCCTCGAGCACGATCACGCGCGCCAGCTCCAGGGTGGCGATCACCATGAACGTCGAGGCGACGTTCGGCAGCACGTGCCGCAGCACGACGCGGGGCGCGGACCCGCCGAGCGCCACGATGGCGTCGACGAACTCCCGCCGGCGGACCGCCCGCACCTGCGCGCGCAGGACGCGCGCGTAGGTCACCCAGCCGGAGAGCCCCACCACAATGATCAGGTTCCGGAACGACGGGCCGAGCACCGCAATGATGCCGATGGCGAGCAGGATGAAGGGAAATGCGAGCTGCGCGTCCGCCACGGTCATGATGACCTCGTCCAGCCAGCCGCCGTGATAGCCGGCGAGCAGCCCGAGGCCGCCTCCGATCGCGCCGCCGACCGCGACGGCCGCAAAGCCGATGGCGAGCGAGACCCGCGCGCCGAAGATGATGCGCGACAGCACGTCCCGCCCAAGGTGGTCGGTGCCGAGCAGATGCGCGCGTCCGTCCGCCGCCCGGAGGGTCGGGGCCGCGAGGCGCGCCCCCAGCGAGCCCCGTTCGGGGTTCTGGGGCGCGACGACCGGCGCGGCCGCCGCCACCGCGATGAGCCCTCCGATGAACGCGGCCGCAAAGCGGACGGCCCACGGCACCCGCGTCCGGCGGCGCGCCGTCCGGGCGGCCGCCGAGGCGGACCAGGCGGCGCGAACGGCCGCGGACGGACCGGCGCCGAGGGCGCCGGCGGAGCGGCTCATCACCCGGCTTCCCGGATGCGCGGATCGAGCACGCCATACAGCATGTCGAGCGTAAAATTGATGACCACGAACAGCACCGCCGCGATGAACACGACGGCCTGCACGACCGGGTAATCGCGGTTGTAGATCGACTCCACCGCGAGCCGTCCCATTCCCGGCCAGGCGAACACCGTCTCGGTCACGATCGCGCCGCCGAGCAGCGTGCCCAACTGGAGGCCGGTGATCGTGATGATGGGCAGCGACGCGTTCTTGAGCGTGTGCTTCACGATCACGGCGGCCTCCGCCACGCCCTTGGCGCGCGCGGTGCGCACGAAATCCGTGCGCAGCACTTCCAGCATGGCCGACCGCGTGATGCGCGCGATCGACGCCATGGTGAACGCGCCGAGCGTCGCGGCCGGCAGCACGAGGTGCGCCAGCCCGCCGCGGCCGGAGGTGGGGAACAGGTTCAACCGCAGCGAGAACACGAGGATCAGCAGCACGCCGATGAAGAACGTGGGCGCGGACTGCCCGATCAGGGCGAAGCCCATGGCGCCGTGGTCGAGCGGCGAATTGCGCCGCACCGCGGACAAGATGCCGATCGGCAGGGCACAGAGGACCGCGATCAGGAAGGCCGCGGCGCCCAGTTCAAGCGTCGCCGGGAGGTACCCGAGCGCGACGCCCATCGCGCCCTGGCGGAAGTGAATCGACCGCCCGAAATCGCCGTGCAGCACGTTCTGGAGAAACACCGCGTACTGCACGGCCAGCGGCCGGTCGAGGCCTAGGTCGTGGCGAACGCGGAAAATCTCCGAGGTCGGCGCATCCGGCGGGAGCAGGAGCGGCACCGGGTCCCCGGACAGCCGCATCACCACGAACACGACCGAGGACACCAGCCACAGCGCCACCAGCGTCCGGGCCAGCCGGTACGCCAGGAACGCGCCGAACCCGCGCATCGTCATCCCGACCTCGCCCGACGGTGCCGTGCCGCGCGGGCCGCCCCGGCTAGCCCCTCCGCATGTGGAAGTTGAACCGCCGGATGTCGAGCTGCTGGTTGCCGTTCGGTGTGAAGGCCACGTACTTCTGGATCCCGTAGTCTTCGGACGGCTGGATCACCGGGATCCACGGCAGGTACTGCAGGGCCATCTGGTTCATCCGCTTGTAGGCCTGGTCCCGGAATTTCTCGTCGATGCTGAACCGGGCGTCGGTGCCCAACTTGTCCCACTCGGGGTTGCGCCAGTAGTCCATCGGCCCGCCCGGTGCGAGCAGGCGCCACATCATGCCGTCGGGGTCGCCGAGCGTCGAGGTCGGATCCGACCACCACAGACCTTTGAAGCTCCTGTCACGGTTGTGCTCGGCCCGCACGGAGTACTCGATCACTTCGACGCGCACGTTGACCCCGACGTCTTTCCACATCGCCGCGATCGCCTCGGACATCGCCTTGTCATTTGCGACGTAGCCGACGGTCGTCTCGATGATGACCGGCTCGTTGTTGTAGTTGCCCTCCTTGAGCTTGGCCTTCGCCCGGGCCGGGTCGTACGGCAGCGGTGGGAGCGATGGGTCGTAGTGATTGTCGCCCTTCGCGATCAACCCGTTGGGGACGAGGCCCCGCCCGCGCCAGAGGTCCTTCACGATCGACTGCCGGTCGATCGCGAGCGACATTGCCTGTTTCACGAGCGGATTGTCGAGCGGTTTCACCTTGGAGTTGACGCCGAGCACATAGAGGCCGGCGTACAGGACGCCCTTGCCCATCGTGCTCGGGTTCTGATTCACGCGGTCCCACTGGTCGGGGGACAGCTGTGTGATCAGATCCACTTCGCCGCGCAGGACCGCGGCGACGCGCGCCGCGGTCTCCGGGATCGGGCGGAACACCACGCGGTCGACGTCGATGCGCCCGGCCCAATACTGCGGGTACGCCTCGAAGACGGCCTTGTCGTCCTTGACCCACGACACGAACCGCATCGGCCCGGTCCCGACCGGCTTCGCGTTGAATTGATCCGGTCCGGCCGCGGTCAGGTATTTCTTCGGCACGATCTGGCCGCCGTAGAAGGCCAGCCGGGCCGGCAGCAGCGGGTCCGGCTTCTTCGTATGTATGACGAGCGACGCGGGCGTCGGCGCCTCGATCCGGTCGATTGTCGTGAACACCGTGGCCACGAGGGTGTGGGCGGCCGGATCGTAGGTGCGTTCGAGCGAGAACTTCGCGTCGTCGGACGTAAAGGGATCCCCGTTGTGCCACTTCACGCCGTCGAGCAGCTTGAACTCCCACGTCGTCGGATCGGTGCGCTTCCACTGCGTCGCGAGCCCCGGGAACAACTGGCCGTCGGGGTGGCGGCTCAGGAGATTGTCGAAGAGGTTGAACGACACGCGGACGTCGTTCGACGAGGTGGACATGTGCGGATCGAACCGCGAGACGTCCCCGCCCTGCGCGACGATGAGGTCCCGCTTCTGCGTCGTCTGCGCGGCGGCGGGCGCGGCCCACCCCGCCTGAAAAATGCCGCCCGCGGCGGCGGCCCCCGCGCCCGCGGCGCGGCGGAGCAGTTCCCGGCGTGAGAGACCTGTGCCCGTGCGTACCGTTCGCGCCATGTGAGCCCCCCGGCGGAGCGTATGGTCCGGCTGAAGTGGCGGTCCTGTTCTCCCCCGCCGCGACCGCTCCTGCCTCGCATGGTATGATCCGGGCATGGCCGCGGCGGCGCGCGTGATCGGTGTGATCGGCGATCTGGACCTCAACAATCCGACGCACCGGTTCACCAACGCAGCACTCGAGCACGCCGCCGTCGAGTACGCCTGGGTGCCGACGGACCGGATCCGACACGGAGCCGCGGCCGCACTGCCGCGCTTCGCCGGCCTGTTGATCGCCCCGGGCAGTCCGTATCGCGACATGGAGGGCGCGATCGCCGCGGTGCGCTACGCCCGGGAGCGGGGCGTGCCGCTCGTCGGGACCTGAGGCGGCTTTCAGCACGCGATCGTCGAGATCGCGCGCCACGTCCTCGGGATCGAGGACGCCGACCATGAGGAATACGGACATGCGCGGCGGCCCGTCGTCAGCGCGCTGGCGTGCTCGCTCGTCGGACAGTCACAGCCTGTCGCGATCGCCCCGGGCACGCTCGCCGCGCGGCTCTACGGAGTCCTACACGTCACAGAGCCCTATTACTGCAACTACGGACTGAATCCGGACTATCGCGTCGCGTTGGAGCGGGCCGGGCTCGTCGTCAGCGGCACGGGAACGGACGGCGAGGTCCGGATCGTCGAACTCGCCGCCCACCCATTTTTTCTCGCGACCCTGTTTCTCCCGCAGGCGCGGTCGTCTCCGGGGCATCCGCATCCCGTCATCGCCGGCCTTGCCGCGGCGGCGGCGCGGTTCCGCGGCCCCGCGCCGTCGCACCGCGAGAAGTAGTCCGCCGGCCGCAACGTTCGCCGAGCGGGCGCCGTTGACCCGCCGGAATTATTCCGGAGATTGCGGGAAGGATTGAACACGCGGATGCGGGAAAACTGTTTGCCGTCGCTCATTTGAGCGCCACGTGAAACCGAAAGACCCGCGGCGGCGAGGTCAGGTCGACAATGCCGCGGGGCATATAACTGTGCGATGTCCGGCGCCCTTTGTACGGGGGGAACGATCGGCGCGGCAGTCGGCACGAGCGCCTTACGCGCGCGGGTACGCGACCGCGGCGCTCGGCGTATCTCCCGTCTCAACGCGGCAATCCTTGTCGCGTGTCTCCTCGGCGGTTCCTTACGCGCCGCCGTCGCGGCGCCGGCGCCCAGCGAAGCGGCGACCGTCGAGCCTACCGCCATTAACGAAATGCTCGATGACGGGATCGCCCGCTACGAGGCCGGCGCGCCCGGTCATGCCGTCGAGATCTTCTTGAACGCGGCGCAGGCCGATCCCCACGCGGCGCTGCCGTGGATCTGGGCCGGCATCGCGTCGACCGCGGCCGGAAAGATGACCGACGCGGACCATTATTTCAAGCAGGGCCTCGCGGAGTCGCACACGGAATTCCAGGACCGCATCATCCGGGGCTGGCTCACGCGCTTGACGGTGTTCACGGAGCCGCAGGCGGCGCCGCCTTCACAGGCGGCCGCGAAGTCCGGCACGCCGCAGGCGGTCGCCGCGATCGCCGCGTTCGCCCGCTCGACGAACCCGCACCTCAGCCCCGACCAGGCGGTGTGGCTCGGCGACCGCGTGGTCGCCGCGGCGCAACAGCACCACGTCGACCCCTGGCTTGTCGCCGCCGTGATCTATGTGGAGAGCAAGTTCAATCAGGGGTCCGTCAGCCGCCGCGGGGCGCTCGGGCTCGGGCAGCTGATGCCGCACACCGCGCGCGCCGCCGGCGTCAATCCGCGGGACGCGTGGGGCAATCTCCTCGGTACCGCGATGACGCTGCGGACCTGCATCGATCAGTTCCGGGACTGGCGGCTGGCGCTGGCAGCCTACAACGCCGGCTCGAACGCCGTGTACCGGTACCGCGGCATCCCGCCGTTCGCCGAGACCCAGTGGTACGTGACCGCGGTGCTGGCGATCTACCACCGCATCCGTCTGGACTGACCGCCGCCTGTCCGCACCGGCCGGGCGCACCGCGCCGGCCACCTCAATCGGGAAGCAGTCTCCCCGTCAGGACCCGGCTAGAAAAACTTCCATGTCTTATGCACGAAGAAGTAGGCGAGCACGCCGGTGCCGTACAGAATGAACCGCATTAGCAGATAACTGATCACGAGGATCTTTGCGAAGTACGCCGCCCAAAACCGCAGGTCGCGTTTGGGTGTCGGGATGGGCCGGGCCTCCCGGCGCGGCGGTGGTTACCGCTCGCAGGCCTGCACGATCGTTCCGACCGCCGAATCCTGATCGGCCCCCCCGCCCGCCGCACCGGCAACCCACGCGGTCAGGTCCGCGAGCGCCTCGCCCTTAGTGTCGAGGCAGCGGAAGAGCCCCACGATACGCTGTGTGTCGAGGCCGCCGGCGTCCTGTGCCGCGGCCGCGAACAGCGACACGGCGTCGTACACGCCCGCGGCAACGCCCAGCCGGTAATCGTTGCCGTTGTGCTTGAAGTCGGAGACGTGCGCGAAGAACGAGCCCGGCGAAAACGCGCGCTGGCACGCGCGCACGACGACGGAGACGACCGCGGTGGTATCGTCCGCGTTCTGCGCGGCGTCCGTGAGCCACGTCCCGAGCTGCCCGAGCCGGTCGCCCTTGGTGTCGATGCACTGGAACAGACCGAGGGTCGCGGGGCCGCTGAGCCCCTGGCCTTGGGCGGCCGCGGCGAACATCGACACCGCGTCGTACATGCCCGCGGCGAAGCCGAGGCGGAACGGATCCGGACCGGTACGGAGATCCCCGACGTGTTCGAAGAAGGTCTGCGGCGACCACGCGCCGCCGGCGGGCCGCGCCGCCGGAGCGGGAGCGGCGGGCACCGGTGCGGTGGCGGCGGGCCGCGGCGGCGCTACGCCACCTGCCACGTGCGCCCACTCTTCCCACGTCAGTTTGGGCTGGTCCGTGAAGTAGGGCTTCACGTAGTTGATTGGAATCGCGCCGTTGAGGTTTTGCGCGTCCCGCACACCGAACGCGTTGATGCCGATGACTTCGCCTTTCATGTTGAGCAGCGGCCCGCCGCTCGATCCGGGCGAGATCGGCGCCTGGTGCTGAATAAAGCGGTAGCCGTTTTGCGGATCCAGCCGCACGCTCTCGACGATCCCCTCGGTGAGGGTAAGCTCCAACCCCTTGGGGTTGCCGATGGCGATGACGCGATCGCCGACTTCGACTTTGTCCGAGTCCCCGGCCGGCAGGGCCGGCAGCCCCGTCCCCTTCAGCGCGATGACCGCGAAGTCGCGCCGCGCTTCGGCGTAGATGATACGCACGTCGGTGAAGACGTCGCCGCGCGGTATCTTCACCCGGATGTGGACGGCGCCCCGATCGGGATCAATGACATGGTGGTTCGTAACCACGACCCCGTTCGGCGACACGAGGAAACCGCTGGCGAGGGACGTTGTCTTCCCGGCGGCGTCGATCTGCGTAATGAAGACGACGGCCGGCGACGCACGCCGGTACAGTTCCTGAATGGACGGCGCGCCCGGCGCGGGGGCGGGCGCCGGTGCGGACACGGCGGCCATCGGTGCGGCGAGCAGCGCGGCGGCAACACTCCATGATGCGAGCGCCGTGCCGACACGGCGCTCGCGCGCTGAACGGAACATTGTTTTCTCCTCCGTGCGATGCTTCGACGGGACAGCGATGCAGGCCGCTTCGATTATGCCGGAATTGGTTCCTGCCCAGACCTCGGGTCAGAGTGCGCGCCGGCCGGTCAGAAGATTCCACACGAGCACGATCAGCGCGACGACGAGCAAGAGGTGGATGAGTCCGCTTGTCACGTGAAACGCCAGGTAACCCAAGAGCCAGAGAACGACCAGGATGACGAATAACGCCCAGAGCATTCCGCACCTCCACGGTGGACAGACGAAAAGCGATGACGCTAAGTCTTTTACCTTGATTGAAGCGCGTGTAACCCCTTTCCCCGCGGCAAGGGCGCCGCGTTATATAGTAGACCCGAATCCGGCGCGGGAGGATCGCACATGATCCGTCGCGAGCATCGCGGCGTCACGATCGAGTGCGTGCGCGGCAACATTGCGTCTCAACCCGACATGGATGCCGTGGTGAACGCGGCCAACAGCGCGCTGCGCACCGGCGGCGGCGTCGCGGGTGCGATCCACCGCGCGGCCGGGCCGGGACTCGAAGCGGAGTGCCGGCCGCTGGCGCCGATCCGGCCGGGCCGGGCCGTGATCACCGGCGCGCACCGTCTGCCGAACCGCCATGTCATCCACTGCCTGGGGCCGGTCTACGGGCAGGATGAGCCGGCCGCGGTACTCCTCGCCGCGTGTTACCGCAACGCGCTCGCCCTCGCCGAGCGGCACGGCCTCACATCGATCGCCTTCCCCGCGATCTCCACGGGCGTCTTCGGCTATCCGATGGACGCGGCCGCGGAGATCGCGTTCCGGACGGTCCTCGAGGAGATTCCGCACCTGGCGTCGCTGCGGCACATTCGCTTCGTGCTCCACGGGGCGGACGACGAACGCGTTCACACCGACGCGCTGGAACAACTGCTGGCGCAGCGCTGAGGCGGCGGCCGCGCGGCGCGCGCCCGCCGCTTTTTACAGTTTGGGCACCAGCACCGGCCGCCCGCGCTCCCGGATGCTCGCGTACGCGGCGTCCAGGACGGCGATGCTGCGGAACGCGTCCTCGACGGCGACGGGAGGAGGCGCCTGCCCCAGGCACGCGTCGACGAAGGCGCGGTCCTCCGCGATGTACCCCCATTGTTCGAGCGTGCTTGACGACGGCAGCTGGCGCCACTCCGTATTCGGATCGTCGCGGGTCGTGTGCCGGACGCGGTCCAGGTCTTCGGAGACGAGCAGCGCGTGATCGCCGTAGAGTTCCACGCGTTCCTGCGGCGCCGCCCACGACGCGTGGCCGCACGTGCTGAACGCCACGGGCCGGTCCTCGCGGCAGCACAACAAAAGACAGATGTCGTCGTAGTCCGGATAGCAACTCTGCCGCCCGATCGCCGACACGCTGTCGATCGGGCCGACCAGCCAGGCCACCATGTCGAAGAGGTGCACCGCGGTGTCGTACATGAAACCGCCGCATACCGCGACGTCCGTGTACCAACTCGGCGTCAGCATGTCGCCATCGTTGATCTTCACGTTGGCCGAAAACGGCGTGAAGCCGGCCTCGATGCGCTCTTTGAGAAAGCGATACGCGGGCGCCCACCGACGGTTGAAGCCCATCTGGTAGACGCGGTCGCCCCTCGCCACCCGTTCGACGATCCGCCGGCCGTCGTTCAGCGAGATGGCCATCGGCTTTTCCGAGAACACGTGCAGCCCGCGGTCGAGCGCCTCCAGCACCACGCGCGCGTGGTGGACGTTCGGGAGCGTGACGAAGACGGCGTCCGCGCCCAGGTCGGCCAGGTCCGCGACCGTGGCGCAGGCCCGCGCGCCGGCGGGCGCGGCCGCGTCCTGGGCGACCGCCGCAACCGCGTCGGCCACGCCGACGATCTCGACGCGTGAATCGCCGCCGAGCGCGGCCAGGTGGCGGCGCCCCATTGTGCCCGCGCCGATCACCCCGACCTTCACGCCCACGGGTCGATCACCACCTTCATCGAATCCGGCGCCATCGACTTGCGCACGGCGGCCTCGACCTGCGCGAGAGGGAAGCGGTGCGACACGAACCGGTCGAGTGGATAGTGCTCACGGTACCGCGCCATCTGCCGCAGGCTCGGTCCGTAGCTCCCGACCTCTTCGCCGCCCACGCCGAGAATCCGCACGCTTTTCGAGCAGAGGTGCCGGTGCGGATTAATGGGCACGTCGCCGAGATCGGAGAAATTGCCGGCCTCGACGAGGAGCCCGCCGACGCGCAGCATCTCGAGCGCCTCCGGCACGACCTGCGGCACCCCCGCGCACTCGACCACAACGTCCGCGCCCCGGCCGTGCGTGAGGCCATGGACCGCTTCGAGCCGCTCGGCCGCCGACGTCCGGCCCGCGTCCAAGACGTGATCGGCGCCGAGCGCACGCGCCATCTCCAGGCGGTAGGGCGAGAGATCGACGGCCACGATCGTCCCGGCGCCGAGCATCCTCGCCTTCATGAGAAAGCACATCCCGAGCGGGCCGGCGCCCAGCACCACGACGGTGTCGTCGAACAGAAAGGGCGCGTCGGGCACCGCCGACATCTGCTTGGCCCGGTCTAGCCCCACGGTCACCGCCATGACCTCCGTGAGGACCGCCACTTCGGAGGGCAGGCCGTCGGGCACGCGGACCAGGAAGCTGCCGGGCACAACGTAGAGATACTCGGCCCATCCGCCGAACAGATGCGGCGGGGTGGCGGCGCTCATATTGTTGCCGTAGTCCACCATCCGCTCGCAGAAGTAGTACGGAAAGCCGTGCCGGCAGTAGTAGCAGGCTCCGCAGACCACGTTGGCGCCCACCACGACCCGGTCCCCGATCGCGAGCGGCGTCCCTTCGACATCGCGGTAGGTGCCGCCGCCGATCGCCGCGATCGTCCCGACATTTTCGTGCCCCTGAATGATCGGAAACGGGATCTCCCGTGGACTGCCGGTGCCTGCGTACTGCGTCGTGTACCCCTGGTAGGTGTGCTTGTCGGTGCCGCAGATGCCCGACAGCCGCATCTTGAGGACCACCGCGCCGGGCGCCGGCTCCGGCATGGGGTATTCCCGGATCTCGTAGCGCCCGGGCGCCACGAGCGTTGCGGCGCGCGCCGCGGCCGGCAGGGTCATTCGAAGATCCAGTCCTGCAGCTCCACGCCCAGCCCCGGGCGCTGCGGGACCTGGACCATGCCGTTGTCCACGACGAGCGGCGTCTTGAGCGTCTGCTGGTACACGTGGGCGGGAAACGCCGGCGGATCGTGCGGGAACTCGAAGTACGACGCGTTGGGAATAGCCGCGGCCAGATGAAGATTGGCGACCATGCCGAGGGGGTCGCCCCATGTGTGCGGCGTCACCTGTACGTTCATCGACTGCGCCGTGGTCGCGAGTGCGCGGATGCGCAGCAGGCCTTCGCACAGCGTCACGTCGGGCTGCAGCACGTCGTAGCATCCGTCGAGCAGCAGCCGCAGCAGTTCGGCGAACCCCTGATTGACTTCCCCGCCCGCGATGGCGACGGGGGAGGCCGCCCGCAGCCGCCGCAGCTGCTCGTAGGCGTGGCGCGGCAGCGGCTCTTCGAGCCACGTCACCTGGTAGCCGGCGAGCGCCCGCGCGGTCTCGAGCGCCCGGTGGTAGCTCCAGTGCGGTCCCGGCATCGGCGCGCCGTCCACGTCGGTCTGGTTCGCGTCGACCATGATGGCCATGCGGTCGCCGACGGCGGCGCGGACGGCGGCGACCTGCGCGATGTCGTCGGCGAGCGTCTCGTTGTGGATGCGCAGCTTGATCGCGCGGAAGCCCTCGTCCCTGAGGCGCCGCGCGTCATCGGCGCGCTCGGCCGGCGTGCGATTTTGGCCGGTCGAGGCATAGGCCGGCACCGCGTCGCGGAAATTGCCGAGGAGCTTGTAGACGGGCAGGCCCGCGACCTTGCCGAGGATGTCCCAGAGCGCCAGTTCGACGAACCAGACCGCGGTCCCGAAATAGGGCCACAGGTACCGCAGCGTGCCCGCGTGCTTTTCGATCAGCAGCGGATCTTCGCCGGTCAGGTACTGCGCGATCCGGGCCACGCACTGCTCTTCCGCCCCGTAAAACTCGTGCCCGGCGATCCCGTAGACGCCGCCGTCCGTGTCGATCCGGACGTAGGCGACGCGAATCTTGTCCTCGATGCGGCCCGGCGCCCACGCCGGATGAAATGGCGCCGGCAGCGGCACGTCGACCTGGCGGGTGCGGATCTTGGTGATACGCATGCGTCCCCCTCGAGTCCGGCCGGCCCCCTAGGCCGCCGAACGGCTCCGCGCCGTGGCGAGCGCCTCCTCGATCCCGGATTTATCGAGCACGAAGGCCATCGGGCCGATCTGCTCCTCGTACACGGCGGCCGGGATAGCTGCTTTGACGTTCTCTTCGAGCATGTGGTACACGGGAAGTCCCAACGGGACTCCGGCGAGGGGTCCGGCGTAGCTGGGGTCGCCCTCCGTCAGCGTGAGCGCGACCATGAGCGTGCTGGCGGCGTTCGGCGTGCCGAGCAGCACCACCATGCGGTCGCGGTCGCCGCCCTGGACGAGCTGTTGAATCCTCCCCTGCTCCTCCAAATCCATCGCGCCCGCGGACGTTCAAACGAAGCACTGCGTCGCGGCGTACACGACGCGGCCGCCGGCGCTCTCGGCGCAGGCGGCGATGGCCTGAGCCGGAATGCCGTCGCGCTCCCCGAGCGCGAGGACGAGCTTGTCGTGCAACTCCATCATGCGGACCTCCCTCCGGCCGGCGGCGTCCCGTTTCGCTCGAGTAGCAGGCTCACGCCGTCGGCCATGTTCGTCATACGTCCGAGAAACAGGCTGCCCTTGGCGACGAACTGCACGCGCCGAAGGGGTCCGTCCGTGAGGCCGGCGATCGCGTGCGGCAGGTAGGCCACGGCGGAGGCGATGTGCCCCTGGGTGGGCGCAAAGCCGGGCATCCCGTGCGCGTCGATGAACCGATCCATCGCCGACCGTTCGATCTCCCCCGCCTGCACGGCCAGCGCGGCGATTATCTGATAGTTGCGGTATGGGACGTCGCCGGACCCCGCCGGTTCGGTGATGTCCGGGTTGTGCAGTTCGACGGCATACCGGTCTACATCGGAGAGCCGGAGCCCGGCGGCCCGAAGCGGCTCTGCCGACAGCACGCGGGCCATCTGGTGAGGGGCGCCGCCGTCGCCGACGCGGTGCACGGCGGCCGCGCCGAGGCGCAAGATCGGACTGTGCCCGTCGTCGGGGACCACGTCCATCGCTACGCCGACGAGGACGTCTTCGAGCACCGGATACCCGGCGGCCAGATGTCCGCGATACTTCATGCCCAGCTTCGCAAGCGATCCGCCGGCGACAACGGCCACGCGGCGGTAGACGCCGCTTGCGATCAGCGCGCCCGCCATGAGCAGCGCGTGCAGCGGACCCGCGCAAAAGGACTTGACGTCCGAGGCTCCGGCGGTTCGCACCCCGGCCAGTTCCCCCATCGCTTTGGCCAGATTGCCGCCGCCCCGCTGATACCGGTCCCCCACCGCCTCCTCGCCGCAGCCGATCAGATAGTCGATCGGGGTGTCCACCGCCGGTGCCGCCTCGACGAGCGCCCGCAGCGCAAGGCCGCCGGTCACCTTGGCGGCGAGATTTTCCAGCAGAACGGACCCGGCGAGCGACGCGTCCTGGTCGTGCGCAGGAAGGACGGCGCCGACCAGTTCGCCGCGGGCTGTGCGCACCGGTTCCGCACCGCGCTCCACGGCGCGCGCCAGGTCGGCGGTCGGCATTGTCTGGATCCGCTCGGGCCCGCCGAAGGCCTGAACGGCCCGAGCGAACTCCGGCGCGACGTAGAGCAGGCTCGCCGCGTCGGCCCGCGTGAGCCAGCCGTAAAACTCCATCTCGTCGAGCATCCGGCCGGCAGGTCCCTCCGCCCGCGCGCCCTCGACCGGCCGCTCGTGCCAGGGTCTCGCGATGCGGCGCAGGGCTTCGGGAGGCAACGTCCCGAGCATGACCTGGTGCGGCGGGTACCGCACGGCGTCCTCAAACGCCCGCAGGTGCGCATGAAGCGCCCGCCACTCTGCCTCCCCGCGCGCCGGAAGTTCCCGCCGGGGCTTGGACCCGGCGGCGATCAGACCCGGCGCGTGGGCGATTGCGAAACGTGCCGCCCGCACAACGGGACGGATGCCGCCCGCCGCCGGCGCGCCGGCGCGTGGCGCCGGCTCAGTAGTCAAGGTAGCTTTGACACCCGAGGCCATAGTTATCAAAGTGCCCGAAGATCGGCGAATAGGCGCCCGAGAGCGCCTCGAGATCCAACGGGCCGGCCGCGGGCGTGCGCACGTCCGGACGCTCTTGATCGAACACGACCTCCCGTCCGCCGACGACGCGCGGCATCGCCGGCAGCGCTTCCGCGGGCGCCAGGGTGCCGGTGCTGACGATCGCGTCGGCCTCGGGCACGCTGAACAACAGCGGCGGCTCCGCGGTACCGGTCTCCGTCAGGGCCGGGGTCATGCGGACGACTTTGATGTCCGACTCGATCGTCAGAAACGTCGTCTTGATCCCCGCGCGTTCGAGGCCCTGGATCGTCATCATGACCTCGAGTAGATCGTTGCCGCCGTGATTCCAGGTCACGAGCGCGCCCTCGGCGCCGAGCATCGCCGCGAGTTTGACGGTCTGGTAGGCGCTCAGCTGCTTTTCGTGCAGCGCCCCCCACCGAGTCCGCGAAACGATGGAGCCGAGCCAGGCGACGTCCGTGCCGTCGCGATCGTACAACGCCGCGAGCACCGGATTGTTGACGTGCAGCCACGTGCACTTGCCGGGATAGGTGACGACCGCGTCGCCCGCGATCGCGCCATCAAGGATCTCGTTCGGATGCAGCAGCACCGGCAGGGCATGCTGCGTGTAGCCGTAGATGCCGGTGCCGATGCCCGGCACCATCGAAGCGTTGAGGGTATGCACATGGACGACCCGCGGGCGTCCGCCGCCGGGCGGGGCCAGCCGGTAGTCCCGCCGGTCCGGCGGGGTCTGCGTCCGCACCAGTTCGGCGAGCGCGGCCGCCACGCGGTGGCCGGCGCCGCGCAGTGCGTCGTTCCACGATGTGAGGTCGAGGTCGGGCAGCGTCTCGATGGTGAGCGCGAGGTGGCGCAGCGTGCTGTACACGGTGACGGCGCCGGGGCCGGACATGTCGATGAGGCTGTCTGTCGCCGCGCTCGCCGTTCGCCGGATGTGCGGCAGCGCTTCTGAGGCGATGAGCACGCCGAATCCCGCGTAGCGGTGCGTGACGCCGTTGCCGACGGTGTCGGGGGCGTGGCCGCAGATCCCCGGATAGGTGTGGCCCGGCCCCTCGACCTTCACGCGGGGCTCGATCACGTCGCGCACGTGGACAATCCGCGCCGCCTCCCCGGGCTCCACGAGATCCACGGCGACCCGGCGGATCCGCCGGTCTTCCCGTACGAGCGCCGCCACGCGGTCCGCATCGATGATAAGCCGCCCGTCCGCCCATCCGGCCGGCGCGCCGAAGGCCGCTTCGCGGACCGGGAACGTCCCGACGGTCAGGCTCATCCCGCTCGGGTGCATCGCCGCCTCATCCGTCAAACAGCGTGGGGCGTTCGACCGCGGTCGCCAGCGCCCGCAGCCCCTGTTCCACGAGCCGCCGCCGCACCGCACCGTCCTCCTCGGCCGGAAGCGCGGGGTCCCCGCAGACGTGCTCGATCTTGACGCCTTGCACGACACGGTTCGCGCCCGCTTGCAGCGCGAGCGGCGGCAGCGCGCTGATCACGGCGACCGGGATCCGCCGCCGTTCGATTTCTTTGCTGATCGTTGCGCCGCAACGATTACACGACCCTCAGGTCGCCACAAGCAGCACGCCGTCGATCCGCTCCCGCCACAGCAGGTCGGCAATTTCCTCGCCGTTCCGCACACAATCTGCGAAGCGTTGATCGTTCCCCGTCGTCGTGCAGTAGAAGTCGGCCAGGCGGGCGAAGGCCCCGCGGGCTTCGAGGTCGCGCAGCGCGTCGAGCGGCAGGACGACGTTCGGATTTTCCGACGCCGGGACGTTGTAGAACCCGCCGTGGACGCATTCGAATTCGGCCGGCTCGAGCCGCCTGCGCCCGTCGAGTTCGTAACGCCGCCACCGCGTTTCGCTGCACCGCCTCAGATGATCCGGGTTGCCCTTCGGCACGATCGCGCCGGTCGTCACGACGGCGATCGTGGCGTGCGCGAGATCCGGCACCGGCGGCGCCGGCGCGACGGCTTCGTACCCTTCGATCGGCAGCTCGGTTCGGAGTGCCTGCCCGCGCAGTTTGGCGACGAGCATGTCGGCGGCCCGCCGGGCGCCCGGCACGGCCCGCATACCGGGACGGCGGATGCCGCGGGGGAGGTAGCCCTCTTCTTCCGCGGGACCAAGCGGGACGCGCGCGCCGAGTTTCCGGGCGAGCCGGAGCATTCCCTCGAGCGCCGGGCCCATGCCGGCCGCGTTGCCGGCCGTCGGTACGACGTAAGCCCCACGGTACATGAGTAGGCCGGGATTCTCCGGATGCATGCCGGTTACCGCCGGGATCCCGAGTTCCGCGCCGACGCGGCACACCTCCACGCACGCGCGGCCGTAGCGGCCCGCGGCAAAGGCCGGGCCCGCGATCACCACGTCCGGCCGCTGCGCCCTCATCCAGCCGCGCACCGCCTCTTCCGCGGCACCGGTCTGCTCGTTGAAGTAGTTGTCGCCACACACCATGGTCGAGACGACCGTGCCGTCCGGACCGAGCAGCGCCTGGACGGCCCGGCCGGGGCCGATCGGTCCCTCCTTCACAGCCGGGGGCGCGTCGGCCCGCTCCTCGCCGCCGATCCCGGCGAAGAACTGGTTCAGGTAATGTCCGACACGCAGCGGCCGCCCGTCCATCGTCAACTCCTCTCTGTGCGCCACCACCGCCGGGCGCGGTCGGCGACGTGGTTCAGCGCCAGCACGGTCAGGGCGATGGCGGCGCCCGGCACGATACCGTACCAGGGCGCCGCGTACAGGTATTCGCGGCTCTCGCTAATCATAAGGCCCCACGACGCCTGCGGCGGCTGCGTGCCGAGGCCGAGGAAGCTGAGACTCGCCTCGAGCAGGATGGCGCGGGCCACGCCGATCGGGATCTGCACGAATACCGGCGAGAGGATGTTGGGCAGGATCGTTCGGAAGACGATGCGCGCGTCGCGGGCGCCTGACGCGACCGAGGCCTCGACATATTCCATCCGGCGCTGGGTCAACACGCCGGCGCGCGCGATGCGGGCGAACTGCGGCAGCCCCACGATCGCGATCGCCACGCCGGCGTTGACCGATCCCGGCCCGATGGCGGCGACGAGGGCCATCGCGAGGAGCACCGCGGGAATCGCGAGCAGCGTGTCGACCGCGCGCATGACCGCGGCGTCCGCCACGCCGCCCCGAAAACCCGTCCACAGGCCCAGCGGAACGCCGCACAACGCCGCGATCGCCGTCGCGCCGATGCCGACGGCCAACGCGATCCGGCCACCGTACAGCACGCGGCTCAAAATATCACGGCCGAACTGGTCCGTCCCCAGGAGGTGCAGCCAGGACGGCAAGGCCAGCACAGCGTTCTTGTTCATCGCGGTGGGGTCATAGCGTCCGAGGAGCGGCGCGGCGGCGGTGGCGGTCGTCAGGACGATAAGGAAGATCAGGCCGGCATCGGCCGCCGCCGGGCGGCGGATCGCCGCGGGGCCCCGGGGCCGACCGCCGTGCCCGGCCGCAAGCGCCCGCGCCGACACGGTCACAACCGGCTCCCGGGCGCCGAGGACATCATTGGTAACGCACCCTCGGGTCGAGCAGGCCGTACAGGGCGTCGGTGCAGAGATTGATCACGACGAAGCCGGCGATGCCGACCAGGATCACCGACTGCGTCACGAGATAGTCGCGCGTCAGGATCGAGCGCCAGAGCGTGCTGCCGAGCCCCGGGATGGCAAACACCGCTTCCGTGATCACCGCCCCGCCGATGAAAAATCCGGCCTGGATGCCCAGCACCGTGACGATGGGGATGAGCGCGTTGCCGAGGGCGTGCCGCCAGACGACGGCGCGGCCCGGCAGTCCCTTCGCGCGCGCCGTGCGGACGTAGTCGTTTGATAAGACGTCGGCCAGACAGGCTTCGACGACACGCGCCATGACGGAGCCGATGCCGAGGCCCAGCGTGATGCCGGGCAAGACAAGGCTGCGGGCCCAACCCACCGGGCTGTCCCCGAACGGAACGAACCCGGACGGCGGCAGCCACCGCAGCACGACGCCGAAGTACCACGACAGCAGCACGCCGAGCCAAAAAACCGGTACCGCAAGTGCCCAGCCATGGTACCAGCGGAGTGCCGCCGCACCGGCGGACCGCGGCCGCGTCGCCGCGAAAACGCCGGCCGGGAACGCGATCACGACGACCACGGCGAACGCCCACGCCGACACCTGCAGCGTCAGCGGCAGCGCCCGGCCAACGATGCCCGCGACCGGCACATCGTTGATGAGCGAATGTCCGAGATCCCCGTGCGCAAGACGCGCTATCCACTCCGCGTACTGAACCGGGAGCGGCCGGTCGAGCCCGAGGTACGCGCGCAACGCCCGCAGTTGATCCGGTGTCCCGCGATCGCCGAGGATGACCTGGGCCGGATCGCCCGGTAGCGCGGCGACCATGGCGAAGACCGGCACCGACGTCAGCAGGAGCGTGAGGCCGGCCTCCGCGGCGCGCCGCGCAAGATATCGCCCCAGTCCGCCCGCCGCCACCGCTTACTCACCCGCCGTCGAGAGCCGCGAGTGCCTCGGTCACCCTCCGCGCGATCTGATCCGATTCGTAGGCCACGTCGTCGCGCCCGCGCTCGGGGGTGGCGCGCCGCGGGTCGTGCTCGGCCGCCACCGCGTAGCCGGGCGACGGCTCGCCGACCACCGTCTGCCGGTCGAGGATGCCGTAGTCACGGTACCGCAGCGGCGCCGGCAGCGACGGGAGCGCCGCGAGGTCGATCGCCTCCGGATGGTACGCCAGCAGATACGACGTTTCGCCGATCGCCGCGTGCTCGCGATACCGGCCGTCGTAAAGATAACCGGCGAGCAGCACGGTGGCGCGGCCCGGCTCCGTGGTCTCCGCCGCCACACGCATGAGGGTGTTGCGGTGGTTGAGGGCGCCGTGGCCGTTGACGAGCGCGATGACTTTGAACTGCTGGCGCTTCAGGCCGCGCACCACCTCCCGAACGATGAGGGCGAAGGCGCTCTCCTCGATGTACAGGCTCGGCAGCGCGAAGCCGGGGTAGTCCATGCCGTAAATACGCTCCGTCCCGGTGAACCCGCGGTGCCGCAGGCGCTCCGGGTCGGTGTAGGTTTCCGTGCCGAGGGGCAGCGGCGGCAGGACGACGCCGCCCGCTTTCCGCGCCGCCTCGAGCGCCATGGTATGCGCGTGCAGCATGTCCATGCCCACCGCCATGTGCGGCCCGTGCCATTCCATGGGGCCGATCGGCAGGTAGGCGATCGGCGTCCGCCTGCGCACGGCCACGATGTCGTGCGGCCGCATCAGTTCATAACGGATTGTCTCCGTGTTCCGTGCCTCCGATCGTTCCCGGCCGGCGGCGCTCAACGGGTCAGCCACGCGCCCTTCAGCTGAATCAGCATCTGCGGATCGATGTCGAATCCCTCCACACCCTTGCCGAGACCGTACGTCGGCAACCGCAGCGCGACGGGCACCGCCCATGCCTGTCCGAGGATGTAGCGGATCACGCCGCGGAGGCGCGTCCAGCGCTCGCGCATATCGAACGTGGCGTTGAGGCTCTGCAGTCCCTCGACATATTCGCGCGGCGGCCCCGCCTGGATCCACGCGGGGTTGGTCCCGTCCGTGCGAAACGCGGAGCTGATCGTGAAGTCGGTCGGATCGATCGTGGCCAGCGTGAGGAACGACAGGCTGAGATCGAAGTTGCCGGCGAAGTACGGCGGGAAGTACTGCGCCGGCTCCTGGATCGTGATCCCGGCGTCGAGGCCGGCCTGTTTGAGATCGGCCTGCAGGATCTGCGCGATCTGCGACAGCTCCGGCGTACTCGTGGACGTGAGCAGGTTGAGCCGCGGCGGCCGTCCGATGGCCGCCGACGCCAGGATGTCTTTTGCTTTCGCGGGATTGTACCCGTACTCGGCGTCCAGGGCGGGATCGTAGCCCGGCGAGGCCGGCGTCACCATCTGCGCGACAGGCCGCCCCACTCCACCCAATACCGTGCGCACCACCGTGGCGCGGTCGACCAGCAGCTGGATCGCCTGCCGGACCTTGAGGTTGTCGAGGGGAGGCCGGCGCGTATTGACGACCAGGACGTAGTACTCATTCGGCACCGGGGCGGGCGTGATGCGGAACCCCGCCTGCCGGAGCCGTGCGACATCTTTATTGACGATGGTGTGGGCGAGATCGATCGTTCCTGCCTGGAAGGCGTTCTCGAGCGCCTGCGGATCCGAAAACACCCGGCAGACGACGCGGTCGAGCAGGGGTAGTCCCGGCTGCCAGTACCCGTCGAACCGGGTGAACGTCACGTGGTCGCCGGGGACCCACTCCTGCACGCGAAACGGCCCCGTGCCGCCGCCTTTGTTGCGCACCGTCGCGAACGCGGCGGGATCCACCATGCCCCAGCGCGCGATTTGCGCGAGATAATCGGGATGCGGACGTGAAAACCGGAATCGTACGGTTCTTGCGTCCACCCGGTCGGCCGCCTCCCAGTCAGTAAGCCGGCTGAAGAGGCCGCCGCCGGTCGCCTTCTCCTTGGTCCGCCGGAAGTTCGCGATGAGGGCGTCGGCGCCGAACGTGCCGCCGGAATGGGTCCGCACCCCGTCGCGCAGCCGGAACACGACGCTCGTGCCGTCTTTCGCGGGGTCCCAGAACTCTGCGAGGTCGGGCCGGGCCTGCAGCGAGGTGCTGTACTTGACGAGATAGTTGTAGACTTGGAAAAACATCGGCACGTTCGCAAAGACGATGTCGTTCGGATCGAGCGAGACGAGGTCGGTGTTGATGCCGATGGTCAGGGTGCCGCCGCGCTGCGCCGCGGCCGCGAGCGCCGCTCGTGGGTCGAACGGCAGCCAGGCCGCCGCGCCGCCCGCGGCCGCGCCGGCGCCGAGCGCCAGCAGCCGCCGCCGCGTGAGACGATCGTGCGCTGTCGGTGCGGTCGGCATCACGGTGTCCTCCGGGATCGTCATGGGTCGGGCGGCGGCCGGCGCGGCGCGGATGCCGGTCAGCCTTTGAGCGCGCCGGCGGTGAAGCCCCGCACCAGCGACTGGCGGAAGGCCAGCACGAACAGCACGACGGGAATCGTCATAATAACGCCGAGCGTCGCCAGCGCCCCCCACTGCAGCTTCTTGTAACCGGCGGTGAAGCTCATCATCGCGACCGAGCCGGTGCGCGCGTTGAAGCTCGTCACGATAAGCGGGAAGAGAAATTCGTTCCAATTGAAGATGAAGCACAAGATAAACGCGGCCAGCAGCCCCGGGCCCGCGAGCGGGAGAAGAATCCGCAGCACAATCGCCGGGAGCGAGGCGCCGTCCATCGCGGCGCTCTCGGCAAGTTCGCGCGGCACGTCCGCGAGAAACGTGTGCAGCACCCAGATCGCCAGTGGAATCTCGAAGCCGATGAAGAGGATGACGAGCGCCGTCTTGGTGTCGATCAGGCCCATCGATTTCAGCATCAATTGAATCGGGATCACCGTCGTCACCGGCGGAAACATTCGCGGCAGGAGGATGAGCAGAAACAGCACGGTCTTGGCCCGGAACTCGAGGAAACTGAAGGTCATCGCGGCCAGCCCCGCCAGCACAAGCGTGCCGAGGGAGCCAAGCGTGGAGGTCACGAGACTCGTCCAAATCGGCGCACCGAGGCCGCTTGCAACGAAGTCGTGATACCGTTCAAACGTCGGCCAGAACAGGAACTGGGAGCGGTCGATCAAGATCCGCTCCGGCTTGACCGACAACATGACGAGGTAGAGGAAGGGCGGCAGCGTCCAGGCGAGCAGCGCGGCGATGCCGGCGAGGTGCCACCGCCGGCGGCGGACCGCCGCCGGCGCGGCGCGGCGGCGGGGACGCACCGGCCGCTTGAGCGGCGCCGGCCGTGCCGCCGTGGGGCCGTGGGGCGACCGGGGACCCGCCTCCGGCGGCGAGGGCCGGGCGGGCGCGGCCGGGCCGGCCGGCCCGGAACGCATCATGGGTTCGCCGCTCCGAGCGCCCGGCCGTAGCTGCGAAGATACAGCCAGTACGCTACACCGAGCGCCGCCAGCAGCAGGGTGATCACCGCGGACGCGTAGCCCAGCTCATAGAACTGGAACGCCTGCTTGTAGACGAACATGCTCACAAACTGCGTTGACGATCCGGGGCCGCCGCCGGTCATGATGATCACCTTGTCGAGCTCCAAGAACGCGTCCATGAGGCGCAGGCCCGCCGCGACGAGGATCATGCCCGTAATCTGCGGGAGGATGATCCGCCGGAACAGCTGCCATCCCGAGGCGCCGTCCACGCGCGCGGCTTCGAAGTGCTCGCGCGGGATCGCCTGCAGCGCGGCGAACAACAGCAGCGCGACGAGGGGCGCCCACTCCCAAGCGTCGGCGATGAGCAGCGCGAACATGGCCGTCCCCGGGGTCGCCAGCCACTGCGGCTGCGGCAGGTGCAGCAACTGCAGCGCATACGGAATGTAGCCGACCGTCCGGTCGAAGAGTGTGCCCCAGGCCGTGCCGACCACGACGGGGGCCATGATCATCGGCAGCAGAAAGACGCCGAGCAGAAGATTGCGTCCCGGAGGATCGGTGTCGAGGAACCACGCCGCGCCGAGCCCGATCACGACTTCGGCGGCGGTCGCGATGACGGCGAACTCGCCCGAGAGGCCGATCGACTGGCGCAGCGCTCCGTCGCGCAGGAGCAGCGTGTAATTGGCAAAGTGGTTCCAGCGCGGGGCGGCGTCATAGACGATGTTATATTGGTTCAGGCCCAGCCAGAGAGTGTAGACGGCGGGCCCGAGCCGCCAGGCGACCACGTAGACTACCGCCGGCACGGTCATGATCCAGAAGTAGACCCGCCCGCTGCCGAGGGCCGCCCACTTCATCCCCATGGCCTGCCGCGACCGCCCCGCGCCGCGCTATGCCGTCATTTGATGTAGCCCTGCCGCTTGAAGAGGTCGGTGACTTTGGCCTGTGCGCCGCTGAGCGCATCCTCGGGCGTCTGCTGCCCCGACATCGCCGCCGACAGCGCCTGCTCGTACAGATCCTGCGCCTGAACCCACTCCTTGAGCGGCGGGATGAAGGCGGTGTACGGCTTGCCGTTCAGGAAGGTGTTCATCGCGTTGAACACGTTCCCGTAGTTCGTCCGCACCTCGGGATCCCGGATCACGGACGCCCGCATGGGAATGAGCGCGGGGTACTCTTTCATCACCTGCTTCGTGCCCTGCGTGGAGAGGACCGCGGTCGCCAGTTTGAAGGCCTCCGCGCGGTGCTGCGTCAACGCGTAAATCGCCAGCCCGTTCGCGTCGGCGACGTTGGCGTGGGGCCGGCTCGGGACCTGCGTCGGCAGCATCGCGTAGCCGATCTTGCCGACGACCTTCGACAGTTTGGCCACCGGCAGCACGGACAGCATGTTGTCGAGGGCGTCCATCGCGATCGCACCGCGGCCCGCCGCCATAACGCGCTCGGCGCCGCCGCCGGTCACAGTTTCCGTCCCGGGCTGCATGTACTTGTGCAGACCGACGTAGTACTTGACCGCCGCGAGACTCTGCGGCGAATTGGCCGTCGGCTGCATCGTCTTGGGGTCGTAGATGAGGTCCGCCCCGAACGCGACGAGAATGTGCTCGAAGCGGTGGAACATGAACCCGCCGCTCTTGTTGGCCATGACGAGGCCGTAGAAATCCTGGTCCAGCGGCTTGCCCATCAGCGTCTGGCCCGCTTTGCGGGTAAAGAACTGCGCGGTATCCATCAACTGTTTGTACGTCTGCGGGACGCCGAGCGCGTAGCCGTACTTGGCCTGGAACGCCTTCTTCTCGGTCGGGTCGGCGAAGACGTCCGTGCGGTAGCCCATCATGTACGGCGCGGCGAGCATCGGCATCGCCCACAGCTTACCGTTGAACTGCAGCCCCTGCGTCGTCAGGCTGATGAAGTCCTTGGGCTGGACCGCCTCGGTCGCGCCCGGCGAGCTCAAAAAGTCGTCGATCGGAATGACCGCCTTGGCCGCGGAGAGGCCCGGCACCCAGGTGTTGTAAATGTAGACGTAGTCCCAGGTTCGCACGCCCGACTTCGAGTCGATCAGCGCCTTCTGGAAGACGTTGTCCCAGGGCAGGTACTCCGGCTTCAGCTGGATGCCCATGGGCTTGCCGATCTCGTTGGCGACTTTGACGAACGCGACCCATTCGTCGAAGTCGGGACCAAGGAACGTCAGGGTCGTCATGTTCTGGGCCCGCGACGTCTGAGAGACCGTTCCCGTCACGAGCAGCGAGGCAAGCACGATCGCCAGGGCCGTTGCGACGACCCGGTACCGTGGCTGACGCCACATACGAGGTGACCTCCCCTTCGCTGTAGTCGGCGGGCCGGCGCCCTGCCGGATCGCGCCGTGAAGCTCCGACCTAGTTAACCCTCCGCGCTGCGATGTCCCTCCCTTCCGCTCGCGGCGTGCCCTCCGTGACGGAGTCCCGGCCGCCCCCGATGCCGGAATCCGCGCCATCCAAGATCGCATGCTGCGCGCGCAGGGTGTCCCGGACCGCGCGCGCATCGAGGCGCCGCGGCGGCACGCCCGCCGCGGCGCTCATCGCGGCGATCACGCCGGCCGCGTGCCCCGTGGCCATGCACACAGCCTGGCCGCGGACCGATCCCGCGGCCTCGTGGGTGGCCGAGACGGCCCGGCCTGCCACGACGAGGCCGTCCAGTCCCGCCGGAACGAGGCAGCGCAGCGGAATCGCGTAGGACCGCTCGATGCGCCGCAGCGTCACCCCGCCGCCGCCGACCCGGCTGCCGAGCACCCGGGCGCCCGGACGGAGATCGTGAAGGTCAAGCGGATAGGCGCCGCGCGCCACCGCGTCGTCGAAATCCCGGCCGCTCAACACGTCGTCGAGCGTGAGCACGTAATCGCCGCACACGTGCCGCGTCTCGCGAACCCCCACCTGATACGCCGAGTCCAGGAGGCGGGCGCGGCCGAACCCGGGGACCCGGCGCCGGAGGAAGTTCACGATTTCGAACATCTGACGGTGCGTTTCGATTTCCGCGCGGCTCAGCGCGTCGGGGTCGGTCCCGTCCACGCCGTGGACGCGCGTCGCATTCACGGTGACGACGCCCGGCACCGGACCAGTCTCGATGCCGATGCGGTCGCGCGCCACGGACAGCTCGCCGGCGCGCCGGGCTTCCGCCACGAGCGTCGGAAACGCGTCGATCACGACGGAGGGCGCGGCGAGGTCGGCGGGGGTGTAGGCAGCGCCGCCGTCCCACCGCTCCGGCAGGTCCATTTCCTCGGGATGGGACCGCAGGTACGCCAGCATGGCCGCCGTGTCGACGTCGCTCATCCGGAAAATTCTGGTCACGGGCTGCGCGAGCCCGTCCTCGCCGCGGCCGAGGACGAACCGGGCGCCGGCGCGCGCGGCAACATCGCCATCGCCCGTCGCGTCGACAACGGTCCGCGCCAGCACCGTCTCCAGGCCGCCTTTGTTCGCCGCGAGAATGCCGCGCACGCGCGTCGCCTCCGTGACGGCGTCGACGCAGAAGGTGTGGAGGAGAAACGCGACCCCGGCATCGAGCAGCAGTTCCAGCAGGACCTGCTGCAGCGCGACCGGATCCGCCACGCTGACGGACCCGACCTGCTTGTCCGGGCGGTCGTCGAAGGCCGTCCCAGCGGCGCTGAGGCGTTCCAGCAATTCGGCGCCGATCCCGCCGAGCGCCCGCCGGCCGCGCCCGTCGCTCACGCCGAGGAACGACATCCCGGTGGCCGCCATCCCGCCGACGGTCCCGTACTGCTCGACGAGCACGGTCCGTGCCCCGGTCCGCGCGGCGGCGATGGCGGCGATGGCCCCCGCCGTTCCGCCGCCGCAGACCAGCACGTCCACTTCCGGCCGGATGCGCATCGCCGGGGCGTCACACCTCCAGGGACGCCGGGGCCGGTCCGAGACGGCGCAGCAGCTCAAGGTCGGCGCCGAGGCGGCGGAGCTCGCGCTGCACCGCCTCCACGTCCACCGCGCGCGGGAGGACGCCGGACCGCGCCGCGACCGCGGCGGCCACTCCGGCCGCCACGCCGGTCGCCATCGCGGATCCCTGATTGCGCGTGTATACGTCGGCGTGATGGTCGACCGAGATGCAGCGGCCCGCGACGAGGAGGCCGTCCACCTCGAGCGGCACGAGACTGCGGTAGGGGATCTCGTAGACGAACATCCGCGCCACGAGTTCGCGCGCCTCGCGGTCTTCGGGGCCCCCTTCCCGGCCGTCCGGCGGATGTCCGCCCTGCTCCCGCGGGTTCTGCTGGTTGGCGTCCACCGCGACCACGTCGTCGTAGCGGCGGCCCGCAAGGATATCGTCCTCCGTCATGACGTACTCGCCGCGAATGCGCCGGGTTTCCCGAACGCCGATCGTGTGCGCCGAATCGAGAATGAACGAACGTTCGAACCCCGGCACGTGCGCGCGGGCCCAGGCGGCGAGCCGGATCATCTGGTGGCGGGTTTCGATCTCGGCGCGCGAGAGGTCGTCGGCGCTGGTCCCGTCCACGCCGTACACCCGCGTCGCGTTCACCGTGAGGACGCCGCGGTCCGGCAGGACCGACTCGACGCGAAAGTAATAGCACTCCGGCCACAGTTCACCGCGCGCCTTGGCCTGCTCGACCAGCTTGAAGAAGCCGAAAATGCGGATCATGTGGCGATCGAGGTCGAGCATGCACTGCAACGGATCGGGCGAGAAGTCGTCCGGGTGGGCACGGACGTATTCCACCAGCCGCGGGACGTCGACGCCGCCCAGGCGGAAAATGAGGGTCATCGGCCGCATTTTCCCGTCGCGCTCCCGCCCCTTGACGTACGGCGCGCCCGCGCGCGCGGCAAGATCGGCGTCGCCGCTCGCGTCGACGGCCACGCGGCTGAGGATCGCCTGGCGGCCGGATTTGTTCTCCACCACGATACCGCGCAGCGTGCGCCCGTCCAGTACGACGTCACCGACGAGCGTGTGCAGGAGCACCCGAACGTCCGCTTCCGCGAGCATCTCGAGCGCCGTGACCTTGTAGAGTTCGGGATCGTACACGACGAAGTCGCCGGGGATCGCGCCGCCCCGTGCGATCAGCCGGTCGAACAGCTCGCGCACGAGCCCGCGCGACGCGGCGTACGGGACGTAGAACAGGTTCATCATCGCCGCGGTCCCGGTGCCGCCGAGGGAGCCGAACCGCTCAACCAGGAGCGTACGCGCGCCGGTCCGGCCGGCGGCGGCCGCGGCCATCACACCCGCGATGCCGCCGCCGACGACGAGAACGTCCGCGTCGTACGCGACCGGGAGTTCCCGAGCGGCCTCCTCCACCTGTTGCGATCCGAGAGGCCGTGCTGGCACTGGCGCACACCTCCGACGTGCCCCGGCGGCAGGCGTACTGCTGCGGAGCCGTCCCGGGCGACAATGGCGCGGCGCCGGGGCGGCGGAGCGAGTAAGCGGCGGTATGGGCGATGCGCGCTGACGGTTCGCTTCCCGGGGAGCCAATCCCTGTCAAATCGGTTTGACAAATCGGGGCGCCCTCCCCACAATGGAGGACGTGCGGCAGGCTCACGTGACGGCTCGCGTGACGGTGCCGGAGTAGCCGTGCGCCGCGTTGCGGGAGGCGCCAAACCGGCCTCTGCGCGCCCCCGGCCGCCCCGCCGGCGCGCCCGCACCGCCAGCAGCCTTCGCGACGTCGCCCGTCTCGCGGGGGTGTCGCTTCCGACCGCGTCGCAGGCGCTCAACGGCCGCGCCCGCATCAGCAGCGAAACACGCGAGCGCGTACGGCAGGCGGCGCGCCGCCTGCGGTACACGCCCCACGCCGCGGCCCGGCGTCTCAAGTTGGGCCGTTCCAATTCCGTGGCCATCGTGCCGGGGCTCAACATGACCGGCATCTTCTCCGATCTCTTCTATCGCGCCGTGCTCGCCGGCGTCGGGAGCGTGTTCGAGGAAGTGGGCTGCCGCATGCTGATCGCGCCGCCCCTGCGTCCCTCCCCCCAGACCCCGCCCTTTGTCGAAATGGCGCAGGCCCGCGAAGTCGACGGCATTCTTGTCGCCGGTGTCGTGGATGCGCGGTGGGTACGCGAGGCGCTGGGCGCCGGCGTGCCCGTCGTTGTGCTGGACAATTTCGTCCCCGGACTCGCGGCCCCCGCGGTCGTCAACGATAACGCCGGCGGCGCATACGCGGCGACCAGGCATCTCGCCGGGCTCGGCCACGCACAGATCGGCTTCCTGGGGGCGGCCGTCGACTATCCGTTCGGACGGGAGACGCAGGCCGGCTACACTGCCGCGTTGCGCGACGCGGGGCTGACGCGTGATCCCCGTCTCGAGGCCGCGGTGCCGATCGATGCTGGCGCCGCCTTCCGGCACGCCCTCGACTTACTGGCGCAGCCGAACCGGCCGTCTGCGATCTTCGCCGTGACGGACATGCTGGCACTCGGCGTCATGCGCGCCGCCCGCGAGGCCGGGCTTCGCATTCCGGCCGATCTGTCGGTCGTCGGGATGGACGACATCGAACTGGCGGCCACGACCGACCCGCCGCTGACCACCGTACGCGTGCGGAAGGACGTGATGGGCGCGACCGCTGCCCGGATTCTCCTCCGCCGCATCGCCGGCGAGACGGGCGCGCCGCCGGTGACGACCATCGCTAACGAGCTGGTCATTCGAGGCACGACGGGAGGCTGGCCATGAGCAGGACCACCGGCGAGCGGCTCGCAGTGGACGGCGGGACCCCGGTACGCACCGAACCGCTCCTCCCAGGCTACCCCGGCGGCCTGTTGATCGGCGCGGAGGAGAAGGCCGCGGTGCTGGAGGTACTGGACAGCCAGAGCCTGTTCCGGCACTACGGGCCGAAACCGCTCGGCAAAGTGGTGGAGTTCGAGCGCGCGTTTGCGCGGGCGATGGGCGCCCGCCACGCGGTCGCCGTGACGTCGGGCACGGCCGCGCTTATGACCGCGCTCGCCGCGCTCGGGGTGGGCCCCGGCGATGAGGTGATCGTCCCGGCCTACACCTGGATCGCGACGATCAACGCCGTGGTCGTGCTCGGCGCGGTGCCGGTCTTTGTCGACATCGACGAAAGCCTGACCATGGACCCGCGCGCGCTCGACGCGGCGGTCACGCCCGCCACCAAGGCCCTCCTGCCGGTCCACATGCGCGGCGCGGCCGCCGATATGTCGGCGATTGTCGACGCCGCGAGGCGCCACCGCCTGCGGCTGGTCGAAGACGCCGCCCAGGCGGTGGGGGGCCGGTTTCGAGGGCGCCGCCTCGGGACGTTCGGCGATCTCGGTGCATTCAGTCTGCAGTACCACAAGGTGATTACGACAGGTGAAGGCGGCGTGGTCGTGACGGACGACGCCGCGCTCTACGACCGTGCGGTCCGGTATCACGATCAGGGCTCCGCGCGCATTCAGGAGCTGGACGAGACACTGCCGGCCGGCAACCCGCTCATGATCGGGCTCAATTTCCGGATGAGCGAAATCACGGGGGCGATCGGCCTCGTGCAGTTGGGCAGGATGGAGGGCATCGTCGAGCGGATGCGCGCGCACAAGCGCGCCATCCTCGACGGCCTGACCGGCGTCCCAGGCCTCACCCCCAGGCCGCTGCCCGATCCCGACGGCGACACGGGCGCCACGTTGATGTTCTACCTCCCGTCCGCCGAGCGAACCCGGGAGTTCAGCACGGCGCTCAACGCGGAGGGCATCCGCAATACGGTGGCGTGGGACAGCGGCCAGCACGTGTACTACCACTTCGATCAGATCATCGAGCGCCGCCTGTTCGCCGAGCGGCACTGCGCGTGGGAGTGTCCCCATTACCGCGGCCGGGCCCGGCTGGAAAAGGGCATGTTCCCGCGCAGCGACGACCTCCTCAAGCGCGCGATTCACATCGACCTGCATCCGCTCATGACCGAGCGCGACGAAGCCGACATCGTGCGCGCGATCCGCAAAGTCTCGCACGCCCTGGCGTAGGCAGGCGTGACCCGGCCGGCGCTGCGCGTCGCGGTCCTGGGTTACACCGGCGTCGCGCGCGCGCACCTCACCGCCCTCCGCCGCCACGACGAAGTCTTTCCCGACGCGCCGGCGGCGCTGCGGCTCGTCGCGGTGTGCGGCCGCACGCGGAGCGCGGTGGAGGACGCGGCCCGGCGGTACGGTGCCGAGCGCGCGGTGACCGAATGGCAGGCGCTGGCCGAGGACCCGTCCGTCGACGTGTTGATCAACGCGGCGCCGAACGACCTCCACGCGGCGCCGAGCATCGCGGCGCTCCGGGCCGGAAAGGCGGTCCTGTGTGAGAAACCGCTCGGCCGGACGGCCCGCGAGTCCGCGGAGATGACGCGCGCCGGAGCCGACGGCCGGCACGTCGCGATGACCGGATTCAACTACCGGTTCATGCCCGCGGTGCTGCTGGCGCGCCACATGGTCGAGGCCGGGGACCTCGGACGCCTTTACCACTTCCGGTGCCGCTACAGCGACGACTCGCTAGTGGACCCCCGCGCGCCGTGGGGATGGCGCCACGACCGCGAACTGGCCGGCAGCGGCGTCATCGGGGATCTCGCGGCCCACCCGCTCGATCTTGCCGGCGTGCTCGCCGGGCCGATCACCGCGGTCACAGCGGTGACCCGGACCTTCGTCCCCCACCGGCCGCGCGGCGGGACGGCGGCCCCCGTCACGGTGGAGGACGCCGTCGCGGCGACGCTTGAATTTCAAAACGGCGCCGTGGGCACGCTAGAGGCCAGCGGCATGTGCCCCGGCCGCAAGAACCTCTTCACGTTCGAACTGAACGGCGAGCGCGGCACGGTGATCTGGGATCTCGAGCGGCTTAACGAGCTGCGTGTGTATCACGGCGACGGCGACGCCCGCGGGCTCGCCGACGTCCTCGTCACCGAGCGGAGCCATCCCTACGGCGGCCGGTGGTGGCCGCCCGGGCACACGCTCGGATGGGAGAGTGGCTTCGTTCACCAACTCGAAGAGTTCGGCCGCCGCGTGGCGGGAACCGGCGGACCCATGGCAGGCGCCACCTTCACGGACGGGCTTGCCTGCGCGCTCGTCTGCGACGCGCTCCTGACCGCGGCGGAGACCGGCCGGCGCATCGCGGTGCCTCCAGTGCCGGAGCACTTCATCCCCGCCCCGCCCCAGTGAGCCCGCATGGATCCCGGCCGAGCGCCGTGCCGCTGAACATCGGCCTCCTCGGAGCGGGAGCCATGGGCCGCCGGCATCTCGACGCGCTGGCCGGCGACCCACGCGTCGCGATTGTGGGTGTGGCCGACAGCATCGACGCCGCGGCCCGGGCGGCCGCGCAGCCGTTCGGCGCCCGGCCCTGCCGTACGGTCGGCGATCTCGCCGCACTAGGTGCCGCCGCCGTGTACGTCACCCTGCCGAACGCGTTCCACGGCGCGGCCGTGCTCGAAGCGTTGAGCCGCGGACTGCACGTCTTTTCGGAGAAACCGATGGCGACCACGCTCGACGAAGCGCGGCGCGTCGCCGCAGCGGTGCGCCGTTCCGGCCGCGCCTACCAGATGGGCTTCAACCGCCGGTTCGCGCCGGCGTACCGCTACCTCAAGCACGAGGTCGCCGCGGGCTTCGTCCCCTACTCGGCGAACGCGAAGATCACCGACGGCGACATGCTGACGCCGCCGTGGTACGTCGACACCGCGCTCACGGGCGGCTTCCTGTACGACTGCGCGGTGCACATGATCGACCTGGTCGCGTGGCTCGTCGGCCCGGTCCGCACGGTGTGGGCGCTCGGCCGGCAGAGCTGCTACCCCGACTGCGACGACGTCGCGCTGCTGCTGCGGTGCGGGGACGATCGTCCCGTCGCGCTCACGACCTGCGGCCACGCGTCGTGGGCCAAGCCGACCGAGCGCGTGGAGCTCTACGGCGATCACGCGCTGCTCGCCTCGGAAGACATAGACCGCGCGCGGCACGCGACGCGCGAGGCGCCGGACGCGGCGTGGCGCCTGTTTCCCTCGCCCGACGACATCACGGCGCTCGGCTATGTCGCCGAAGATCGGGCGTTCGTCGACGCGTGTCTCGGGGACGCCGCGCCGCCCGTTACAGTGGACGACGCGTTTCACAGCATCGCGGTCGTCGACGCCGCCTACGCCAGCCTGCGCGGCGGCGGACGGCCTGAACCTGTGGCGGCGGGGTGAGCCCCGCCGGTTCGTCCTGCACGAGAAACGAACCGGAACGAACCACGGAGGAGGGGAATGATGAGAAAGTTCGGCGCGGGTGCGGTTGTCGTACTGCTGGCCGTCGGACTCCTGGTCTCGGGCCGCCGGCCCGCCGCCTGGGCCGTCAATCCCGCGGGCGGCGGCGCCTTCAACGTGCAGAGCCGCATCGACCTGCGCGCGCTGACGCGCGACAACTTCGATCACATGGTCGCGCCGGCCGCCCGAGGCCAGAACGTCGTCTTCTACGACTTCGCCGACACGCTGTGTGAGCTGCTGGCCAAGGAGGTTGCCGAGTGGGGCCGCTCGAGCGGCGTCGGCGTCAAGCACGTCTGCGTGGACGGCGACGCGGCCACCCAGCAACTGATCGCGGAGCACCAGGCCGGCAAGCCGCCGTCCGCCGACCTCTTCTTCCTGCCGAACAACAACGTCCGCCTGATGACCGGCGCCGGGCTGGTGGCGAACATCGCGCTCGTGGACCTGCTGCCCAACGCCCGCGACGTCGACCCGTCGGTCGCCCGCGAATCGCGCGGGTATTTGCACGGCGGGACGGCGCTGCCGTTCCACCGAAACCAGACGGTCGTCGCGTTCAACAGCCAGTTCGTCGCCAGGCCGCCGGACACGCTCCCGGCCTTGTACGACTTCGCCCGCAGCCACCCCGGCAAAGTGGCGGTCACGCCGCCGAACCGCGGCGGCAGCGGGTCGGGGTTCCTCGAGAGCGCGCTGCTGGCGCTGGCGCCGCAGTGCAGGAAGGACCTCTATGCCTACGGGATCAGCGACGCTCAGGCGCAGACCGTCGCCGCGAACTGCATGCCGCCGGTGATCGACTATTTCAAGAAGCTCAAGCCCTACATCACGTTCACCAACGGGAACGAAGCGTCCGTGCAGGCCCTCGCGAACAACAGCGCGTACGTCGCGACGGTGTGGGAGGACGACCTCTACACGCTGGCGTCGAAGGGCCTCGTGCCGCCGTCCGTCCATCCCAACATGCTGGCCACCGGCGAGGTCGGCGACGGCGACGCGATGATCGTGGTCGCCGGAACGCAGAAACTCGAAGGCTCGCTGCTCTTGGCCGACTTCCTCATGGGCGACAAGGTGCAGATCGACAAACTCGAGCAGACCGGGAGCCGCACGGCGCGGCTCAGCCTGAAGACCCGCGGTCACATCCCCGCGAACATGGCGCCGTTTCTGCTGCCGGATGCCATGTACCACGAGCGGACGCGGACGCGCATCAACGGCGTGATTTCGAACGCGGCGGTCAAGATCTTCATCCCGCAGATTCTGCAGTAGGGATGGCGCGGGTCGAACTGCGCGGCGTGACCAAGGCCTACGGCCCGGTGGCCGCCGTGCGCGACGTGCACCTCGAGGCCCGGGATGGCGAGTTCCTCACCATCCTAGGCCCCTCGGGGTGCGGGAAGACCACCACGCTGCGCATCATCGCGGGCCTGCTGGACCCGGACGCGGGCGAGGTGCTGCTCGACGGGCGGCCGGTGCACCACCTGCCGGCCCACCGGCGCGAGACGGCGATGGTGTTCCAGTCCTACGCGCTCTTCCCGCACATGACGGTGGCCGAGAACGTCGGCTTCGGCCTGCGGATGCGGCGCGTGCCCTCGGCGGAGCGGCGCGCGCGGGTCGCCGAGGCGCTGGAGATGGTGGAGCTGGGCGGACTCGGCGGGCGGTATCCGCGGGCGCTGTCGGGCGGGCAGCAGCAGCGGGTCGCCGTGGCGCGCGCGGTCGTCACGCGGCCCAAGGTGCTCCTGTTCGACGAGCCCCTCAGCAACCTGGACGCGAAGTTGCGCGAACGCCTGCGCCTGGAGCTGCGCGCGCTGCAGCAGCGCCTCAGGATCACGACGGTCTACGTGACGCACGATCAGGCGGAAGCGCTCGTCCTCTCCGACCGCATCGCGGTGATGGACCGCGGACGCGTCGTCGAGATCGGCGCGCCGCAGGACGTCTACCGGCGCCCGCGGGCGCGGATTACGGCGGAATTCCTCGGCATCGCCAACCTGCTCGAGGCGACGGTGGCCGGCGCGCGGGGCGACCGGTACGTCGCCGACACACCGGTCGGCCGGCTGGAGATGGCGTGCGCGGAGCGGCTGGCAAGCGGCGATGCGGTCACGCTGTCGTTCCGGCCGGAGGACATCCGGATCGGCGCGGGCGGCGTCAATTGCCTGCGCGGCGCGGTCCAGCAGGCCGCGTACCTCGGCGCCACGACGGACTACGTCGTGCGCGTGAACGACGCGCTTCTGCGCGTGCAGCAGCCCGGCGAGCCGGCCTACCGGATCGGCGACACGGTCAGCCTGGTACTGCCGGAGGCGCCGGCCGTCATCCGGGAACGCTAGGGCCGTGGCCCAGGCCTCCGCCGCGTCCGCCGCGCCGCTGTCGCTGGACCACGCGCGCCGGGCCGCGCGACACCGGCGGGAGCAGTGGGTCACCGCGCTCCTCCTCACCCCGGGCGTCGGGTTCCTGGCGCTCTTCCTCATCATCCCGCTCGCGCAGGTGTTTCTCCGGAGCGTCGGTCTCGCCGCGGTGGGGCAGGCGTCGCGTTTCACGTGGGGGTACTACCGGCAATTCTGGACCGAAGCACAGTATCGCGACGGCTTCTTCTTCAGCCTCTGGCTCGGCGCCGCGTCGACCGCCATCAGCCTCGCGATCGCGCTTGTCTTCAGCGCGCTGATGCAGATCCGGTTCCCGGGACGCCTCGCGATGAGCGTCCTCTACAAGATCCCGCTCGTCGTCCCCAGCCTGGTCGCGGCCTTCCTCATCCTCAGCCTCATCGGTCCCGGCGGCATTCTCGCCCGGCTCGTCTTCCACTGGGGATGGTCGTGGCCTCAGCTCGTCTACGACCGCTGGGGCTGGGGCGTGATCCTGGTCCTAGTCTGGCACAATGTCCCGTTCATGATGGTCATCATCTCGGCGGTGATGGCATCGATTCCGCACGACATCGTCGATGCCGCCCGCAACCTCGGGGCCTCTCCATGGGCGGTGTTCCGCGACGTGACGGTGCCGCTGTCGCTGTCCGGGATCTCCGCGGCGACGCTGCTCGTCTTCATCCAGGTGTTCGGCGCGTTTGCGGTCCCGTCGCTGCTCGAATCCGCCTACCCGCTCGCGCTGCCGGTCATCATGCAGACGGAAATGATGGACCGCGCGAACTGGGCGCTCGCCTCCGCGCTCGGCTCGGTGCTCACGCTGGCCTCCGCGGCCGTCCTGGTCCTCTACTACCGGCTCGTGCAGGGCCGCGGGGAGATCGTGCGGTGACCCGGACGGCGGCGTTCCCGTCGCGCGCGTTCCCATGGCTTCTCGCGGCGCTCTTCTTCGGGCTTGCCGCGATTGGGCTCGTCGTGCCGCTGATCGTCGGGCTGCTCTGGTCGCTCGTCAACCCGCGGGCGGGCTGGTTCCCGCCGCACCTGGTGCCGCCGAGCCTCTCGCTCGCCAACTGGCGGGCGATGTTCTCGGTGCCCGAGATGGGCGATGCCGCGATCGCGAGTTTCACGATCGCGCCGATCGTCACCGTCCTGTGCGCGGCGCTGGCGCTGCCCACGGGCTACGCGCTCGGCCGGCGGCCGGTCCCCTTCCGCCGCGCGATCGAGTTTCTCGTGCTCGCCCCGATCATCATGCCGGGCATCGTGATCGCGACCGGTCTCGGCTCGGTGTTCATCCGGATCGGGCTCGAGCACACGCTGCCCGGGGTCATCCTCGTGCAGACCGTCGTCGTGCTGCCGTTCATGATCCGCATCGTGACGGCGACGTTCGAAGCGGTGCCGCAGGACCTCATCGACGCGGCCCGCAACCTCGGCGCCGGGCCGCTCAGCGTGGCCGGCCGCGTGCTGATTCCGCTCATCGTGCCCGGCCTGTTCGCCGGCGGCGTGTTCACGTTCATCGGCAGCATGGAGGAGTTTGTCTTGACGTTCATCGTCGGCAGTCCCGATATCCGCACGCTCCCGGTCCTGCTCTTTGCCTACCTGGGCGGGCGGTCGCAGATCTTCACCTATGCCGCGGTGGTGACCATGGTGCTGTTGGCGCCGACCATTCTGTTCCTGTTCCTGGCCGAGCGGGCGCTCAAGCAGGAGTACCTCGCCGCCGGACTCGGGAAGATGTGAGGCGGCATGGCCGCGCCTGAGTTTCTGCGCAGCCGGCGGGATGCCCCGCACGTGTCGGCGCACCGCGGCGCGTCGGCCAAAGCGCCGGAGAACACGCTCGCCGCGCTCGAGGCGGCCTGGCGGGACGGGGCCACGCTCGCGGAGATCGACGTCCGGCTCACGCGCGACGGCCACGTCGTCCTGATGCACGACCGCAGCGCCGACCGCACGACCACAGGCCGCGGCCCGGTCGAGCGCATGACGCTGGATGAACTCCGCGCCCTCGACGCGGGCACCTGGTTCGGCGCGGCGTTCCGCGGCGAGCGCGTGCCGACGCTGCGCGAGGTCATCGCCTGGGCCCGCGGAAAATTGGTGCTGCTCGTGGAGCTCAAGAACTATCCTTTCCACGAGGTCCCGCTCGTCGAGCGGACCGTGGAGCTGATCGATGCGACGGGCTCGGCGGAGTATGTCGTGCCGGCCGGCTTCGACCACGTCGCGCTCCGCGAGATCAAACGCCGGCGGCCGGGGTGGGCCGTCGAGATGATCTACAACGCCCGCCTCGCCGACCCGGCCGGCGCCGCGCGCGCCACGGGCGCCGCCCTGGTGTCGCTCGAGCCGCAGTTCGCGCTGGCCGAAGATGTCTCGCTGCTGCACGCGGCGGACGTGGCGGCGCTCACGACGCTGGAACGGCCGGAGGATGCGGCGCGCCTGTTGTCCTGGGGCCTCGATGTCCTTGAGTCCGACGATCCCGGCATGGCCGTCGCCGCGATCCGCGCCGCCGGAGTGCGGCTTTCACCGCCGGGGTGAGCGGGCGGCGGCCGCTGAGCCGGACCGACCTCCTCGAGACGGCGATCGCGGCGGCGCGCGCCGGCGGCGCGATGCTGCGGGAGCGTTACGGGAACCCGGGCCGCATCACGATGAAGGCGGCGGGCGCCGGGCCGGTGTCGGAGGCGGATCTCGCGAGCGAGACCGCGATCCTCTCGCACCTCCGGCGGACCGGCGTGCCGGTGCTGTCCGAGGAAGCCGGCGGCCCCGCGAGCGGACGCCGCTGGATCGTCGATCCGCTCGACGGCACGGGCAACTTCATCCGCCGGCTGCCGTGGTTCGGCGTCGCGGTGGCGCTGGCCGCCGACGACGTCGTCGAAGTGGGCGTGGTCTACACGCCGATGAGCGGGGAGGTGTTCGCGGCGGCGCGCGGCGGCGGAACGACGCTGAACGGCGCGCCGATCCGCGTATCGGCCACGGCGCCGCTCGCCCAGGCGTGCGTCTTTACATCGATCGACCGCGGACTCTGCGCCAACGCGGCGCGGATCGCGCGATTCGCGCGTGTCGCGGCCAAGGTCGGAGAGATGCGCAGCCCCAACGCGGCGCTGGTCGACATGGCACACGTCTCGGCGGGGCGCGCGGACGCGTTTTGGGAAGACGGCCTGCCGCCCTGGGACATGGCGGCGGGCAGTATCCTGGTCGAAGAAGCCGGCGGGACGGTCTCGGGTCTCGACGGCGCACCGCTCGCGCTGGACGGCCGCGCGATCGTGGCGACGAACGGACCAATCCACGCCGCGCTGATCGCGGCGCTGCGGGACTAGGCCGTGGCCCCGCCGCGCGGCCCCGCCGCGCCCTTCGACCTGCCGCCGCGGTCGGTGTTCGAGCCGCCGAGTTACCCGAATGTGTGGTTCTATGTGCACGAGGCGCTCGCGGAATCGCATGCCGGCGCCGTCGCGTTCGTAACGAACTGGCTCCGCGGGGAATGCGGGCTCGTCGACGATTTCGGCCGCTACAAGCCCCCGGAGGCGTCCGATGCGCAGGCGCGCCTGCGGGGCCTGCAGCCGTGGCGGCAGGCGGCCGATCCCGCGCGCAACCACGCGCACGATCTGCACATCCGGTATTACTACGTCGCGCTGCGGCAGCGGGGACAGGAGCGGGCGGGCCGGTACTTTCGGCTGGCCGGCAGCGTTCACTATGAGGTCGAAGACGAGCACCCGCTCCACCCGTACGTCGACGAATGCCCGTTCTGCGGCCGCACCGGCGAATACGCCGGCGCGGACGATCTCTTCGCGGGCGCCCACGAGCCGCTCGGTCTCGAACTCCTGCTTCACGGTACCAATCACGGCCGGCGGGTCGTGCGGGCCGACGGCCGTCCCGCCGTTGGACTGACGGCGCTCGCGGCCACCCACGCCGTCGACATTCAGCGGATGCGCCCATCCCGGCCCGACATGAACATCGTCGACTTGGCAGTCGTCGTGATCGACCCGAAAATCGGCGGGGCTCCTGGGCACGGTGGATGATCGTCGGCGCCTGCGCGTGGATCTACGGGGACGCGCCGCTCGACGAGACGCTGGCGCGCATCGCGGCCGCCGGCTGTGACGGTGTCGAGCTGCCCGGTGAACCCGACCACCTGGACGCCGCGACGGTCCGCCGGCTCCTTGCGCGGCACCAATTGACGGCCGTGGCGCTCACCGCGTCGTGCAAATCACCCGAGACACGACGCGATCTTGCCCATCCCGATCCGGCGGTGCGCCGCGACGCGGTTGCGTACGTCGTCCGCTGTCTGCGCTTCGCCTCCGAGACCGGCGTGCCGCTCGTCCAGATGCTGCCGTCGGGGGAAACGCGCCTGGCACCGCTCGCCGGACGGGACGACGAATGGCGATGGTCGGTGGAGACGATGCGGTCCGCCGCGCAGGAAGCGGAACGCCTCCGGGTCCGGCTGGCGGTCGAGCCCGTGAACCGATATGAGGCGTACCTCGTCACGTCGGTGGACGAGGCTATCCGCTATCTCGACGCGGTGGGTTCCCCGTGGGTTGGGCTCACGGTGGACCTGTTCCACGCGAATATCGAGGAACGGTCGATCCCCGCGGCGATTCGCACCGCCGGGCCCCGCCTGTTCCACGTCCATGTGGCCGACACCAACCGCGAAGGGCTGGGCCGCGGGCACCTCGATCTCGACGCCTGCCTCGCGGCGCTGCGCGAGGTGCGCTACACCGGCGCGCTCGTGCTCGAGGTCCCGGCCCCCGGTCCCGATCCGTTCCGGCCGATCAAAGACGCGCGGTCTGCCGAGGTCGTGGACGGCTTTCTGCGCGACTCGAGCGCGCGGCTGCGCGGGCGGTAGCGCGACCCGCGGGAGATCAGCGGGTCCGCCGCCAGACCGTCGCCTCCGGGGCAGCCGCGCTGAGCGTGCCGGCCGCGGCGGCGGCGAACGGCGCCTGAGGCCGGCCGCGCTCGTCGAGGCAGAACGCCCGCACGAAGCGCACCATCGCGTCGCGCGGCGGCTGGTCGATCGCACGAATCGCAATCGCCTCGACGTCCGTATCGCGCGCGCCGGCCGGTAGTCTGATCGCCGTGCACTCGGCGTCATCGCCCTGCATCGCGAACTCCGGGCGGCCGCCGGCCGATCCGTGCCACGCGCCGCTGATCCGGATGAGCGCTTCGAGCGCCGGCACGGCCGCGTCGGCGTCCCGTTTGCACTGCACGTAGACGTACGCGCGGGGGTCCACCGGCGCGGCGCCCCCCGGCGCCAGTGGCTCACCTGCGGCCCGAGCGGCCTCGTGCCGCGCCACCTCGAGGGCACTGACGCGGTGAATCCACGGGAAGCGGTACTGCACGCCTTCGCGTGGCTCTCCCGGGGGTTGCGCGGCGACCGGTGCAAGCGCCGCGCGGTACGGGGATGTCGCGCGATCGGTCACCATCCCGTTGCGAGTGGCCGCCTGGAGTACCGGGTGCCCGCCGAGCGCGCGGGCGCCGCGAAAGGGCAGCGTCGCGTGCTCCGGACCCTGGAATTCCTCGCGCACAATGCGGCCGCGCCGGTCGCGTACGACGCGGAAGATCCATTCTATGTCGGTCGTATGCCCCCAGCACGCGAGCAGATGGGCGAGATCGGTGCCGGCGTCCTCATGGCTGTTGATGACGTGATACTCGATGCCCCGTCCCTCGGAGGTCTCCACCGGCCGGTAGAACAGCAGCAGCGGCGTATCGGTGAAGGCGCCGTCCAGCGGACTGTCAAGCGTGCGGTAGTGAAGCACGGGCGCGTGCCGCCAGACGAACGCGGCGCCGTCACCGTCGGCGACGGCGCGGACCTCGATGGCCCGGCATTCGACCGCGCGCGCGGACGCGGCGGACAGCGACGTGTCGAGGTGAAGCGAGAGCCGGTGCGGACCGGCTTCGAGACGTCCGAGGATCCGCGCGTACGCGACCGGCTCGTCGGCGGCCACGACGAGGTGCTGTGTCTCGCCGTCCATCTCGAGCGCGACGACCGCCGCGTCGCCACGCTCCCATGACGTGCCCGGAGCGAAGAGTGTCAGCGCAACCCACGCTTCGCCCGGAGCGGCCACGTGGAACTCGTGGCTCAGCGCGCGGCCGGGCTCGAGCAGCTCGCCGCCCGCGTTCCGCGGCGCGGTCACGAACGGTCCGCGGCCGGCGAATAGGCGGAGGCAGGCCGATCCGCCGCCGGGCGCATCGTGCCAACCTCCACGGATTCCGTATCCTTGAAGATCAGCGCCCGCGCGATGCGGATGCCCAGGGCGGCCCCCTCCGCGGGCGCGGCGTCCTTGCCGGCGAACAACCGCAGCGTCCCCGCCCCCGGCACGTCCACGAGCACCTGCAGGTAGTGTCCGAGATTGATCACACGGCGGACGTCGCCGGGCGTGCCGGCGGGGTCGATCACGAGATCCTCGGGCCGCACGGCGAGGGTGGCCTCGGCGCCGTCCGGCCACGCCACCGCGGACAGCGGCAGCCGCCACGGCCCCGCGGCCAGCCCGCCGGCCTGCCGGTCTACGCGGCCCGGGATGAGGTTCATCGTCCCGATGAAGTCGGCGACAAAGAGCGTGCGGGGATGGGCGTAGAGGCGCTCCGGCGTGTCGACCTGCTCCAGCACGCCGTCCCGCATGACGGCGATCCGGTCCGCGATCGTCAGCGCCTCTTCCTGATCGTGCGTCACGAATACCGTCGTGATGCCGATGGCGCGCTGGAGCTGCTTGACCTCTTCGCGCATGCGAACGCGCAGGCGCGCGTCCAGGTTGCTGAACGGCTCGTCGAGGAGCAGGATCTTCGGCTCGAGCACGAGCGCGCGCGCCACGGCAATGCGCTGCTGCTGTCCGCCGGACAGCTGGTGGGGGTACTTGCCGGGCGCGTCGGGCAGCCCCACGAGGGCGAGGACCTCCCGGACCTTCGCGTCGATCTCGGCCCTCGGGAGCCGGCGCACGCGAAGGCCGAACGCGACGTTACCCGCGACGCTCATGTGCGGCCACAGGTTGTAGCGCTGGAAGACCATCGCGGTCGGCCGCCGCTCGGGCGGCAGCGCCGTGACGCTGCGGCCGTCGATCTCGATGTCGCCGGCGTCCGGCGCCTCGAACCCGCCGATCATGCGCAGGGTCGTGGTCTTCCCGCAGCCCGACGGGCCGAGCAGGCACATGAATTCGCCGTCCCGGACGTCCAGGCTGAGATCGTGCACCGCGGCGTGCGCGCCGAACCGCTTCTCGAGCCGGCGAAGCGACAGCGACGACATGCCTACAGGCTGTATCCTGCGGCCAGGTACCCCGCCCTGAGGTACCGCTGCGCCAGCAGCAGAAACGCGATCGACGGCAGCGAGAGGAGGACGGAGAACACCGCCCCGACCGGCTGGGGGTAGCTCAGCACGAGCGTGTACATCATGACCGGCATCGTGATGTGATTGGGCGTGCCGACAATGAGCGTCCCCTGGGCCTCATCAAACGCCGCGAGGAAGGCGAAGAGCACGGCGACGATCAGGCCGGGCAACGCGATCGGGAGGGTGATCTGAAAAAACGTGCGCAGCGGCCCCGCCCCGGCGTCCCGCGCCGCCTCTTCGAGATTCGTGTTGATGCCGCGGAAGGTGCCGGTGGGGATCCAGATCATGAACAGCAGCGTGTTCACCATCTGGATCAGCACCACGCCGGCGAACGTGTCCATCAGGTTGAGACGGTAGAAGAGCGTCGCGATGCTGACGTAGAGCCCGATCTTCGGAAAGGCGTTGGCGCTCAGAAAGGACAGCAGGAGCGCGCGCCGGCCGGGGAATCGCAGCCGGGCGAACGCGTACGCCGCCGGCACGCAGATGAGCGCGGACAGCGCCGTGGCGAGCGGCGCGCTCGCGAAGCTCATGCGGATCGCCTTCGTCACGTCGGCGTTCGCGAGCACGTACGCCCACCACTTGAACGAGAACTCCGGCAGCAGGCTCGGAAAGAGCCACGATCCCGCGCAGGCCCACAGCAGCAGCGTCAGAAGCGGGCCGAGAATGAAGGCGGCGAGGGCGAGAAACGCCCCCACGCCGACCGCGCGGCGCAGCGCCCCGACAGACCAGTACCATGTCGGACTCACACGGCGCCCCGTTCCCGCCGGCTCACGCTGACGACGTACACCGCGCCGACGACGGCGGAGATCACGAATGCCATCACCGCCAACGTCACGGCCTCGCTCCGGCGCAGGTATTGGGTCAGGTAGTTCGTCATCGTCACGCCGAGCATCTGGGGCGCGTTGCCGCCCACGAGGTACGGGATCGTAAACGACCCGAAGACGTTGATGAACAGCAGCGTCAGCGCGATCATCGTCGGCGTGACGTTGAGCGGCAGGATGATCGAGCCGAACGTCCGCAGGGGCCCGGCGCCGACGTCCCGGGCGCCGTCGATGAGCGCGCCGTCGATCGCCTGCAGGCCCGCGCCAAGGATCAGGACCGCGAAGGGCAGGCTCGCCCACACCTCCGTCAGGACAATCCCCGTGGCGTTGTAGACGAGCGGCGGGAACCGCTGCACCCCGAGCCGGTAGAAGATGGTCGAGATCACGCCGTGGTTCACGAGAAACGTAATCATCGCAAACGACGCGATGACGACCGGCACGAACAGCGGGATCGTAAACAGCACGGCCAGCACTGCGGGGAGGCGGCCGCGGGCGAACCGCAGATACAGCGCGAGCGGATAGCTTAGGGCGAAGGTCACCGCGACCGAGACGAGGGTCACCACCACGGTGAAGACGATGTCCGAGCGCACGATCCGCGACGCCAGCAGCTGCGTGTACAGCGCCGGCGTGAAGCCGCGCACGGTGGGATCGGGCGTCAGCGTGTCGAGGATCGCCGTGATCGCCGGCAGCACAATCAGGAACACGAGCACCATGAGCGGAGGGAGCACCAGGGCCAGCCCCAGTGCTCCCTCTTTCCATGCGCGCCGGGCCGGCGCCCCGCGCGCCGCCGCCCGGACGGTCACCGCGCTCACTGCGCGGCGACGACCTTCTCGTGCCAGAGCCGCTTGATGTCCGCGAGGTACTTGGGATTCGGATACGGCGCGAAGCCCTTCGCCACGTCCTTGAACTTCTCGCGCACAGACGCCGGCATATATTTCCAGTCGATGCCTGGATAGCCGGCGACCATGTTGATCACCATGTTCTGGGCTTCCGGGGTCAACAGCCAGTTGAGGAGCACTAGCGTACCCCCGATGTGCGCCGAGCCGGCCGGCAGCGTGACGCGCGCGTCGTCGCCGATGAGCGGCGGCGTGATTTGGGTGAAGCGCATGCTCTTCGGCAACTGCCCGCGGGTATAGAAATCTAGGCCCATGTCCGACCAGACCGAGGCCATATAGATGTTCTGCTGCGCCAGCAGTTGCAGGACGGCGACGTTGCCGTTCGGATGAAAGCCGTTGTTGTACATGGCCGGCTGGAGGTCGCGCAGCATCTTCCAGCCCTGCTCCCACGCCGCTTCGTCCTTGACGTCGTACGGCTTGCCGGAGTAGCGCGCAGGGTCTACATACCGGTAGATCGCGGCGGTGACGAACGCCTGCCCGGATCCGCCGGTATTGGGATCGCAGTAGGTGAATTTGCCGGGGTTCGCCTTGATCCACGCGACGACGTCGTCGAACGTCTTCGGCGGCGTCTTCACGAACTGGCTATTGTAGCCGATGACGACCGAGGAGCCGCGGTAGGGTAGTCCATAATATTCAGCCGCCTCAAGCACGTCCTTCGGAACCTTGGCAAGATTCGGCACCGCCCTCGGACTCAGCTTGAGCCAGAGTCCCTCCGGGATGCCTTGGGTCACATAGCCGGGCTCCGTCTCCCACAAGTCAACGTCGGTCCTGCGCCCCGCCCGCTTCGCCGCGAGCAGTTTGTCGTAGATGCCGTCGTTTCCGTTGCCATGCATGAGTCCGACGAAGTTGACCCGGTATTGCGGGTACCGCTTGCTGAACGCGGGGATGAACCCTTTCTGCCAGAGGTCGAAGATATTGGTGTCACCGCTGATGTACAGGTTCAGCGTGACGGGCTGCTGGGCGCCCGCGGGACCGGGACGCCCCGCACCGGCCAGCAACACCGCGAGCAGGATCGCGAGCACCGCGGCGCCCACGCGCACAGGCCGCGCCGGTCTCATAAATCTCCCACCCCCCTCCGTTAGTGTGTCCGAGGGATTCGGGAGAGCCCGTCCCCTCCCTCCGTCCCGGGCGCCGGCCCGGCGTCGAGGAACTCGGCAAGCCGCCGCGCCGCGGCATAATCCGCTTCCAGCGACGCCGGAAACAACTGGTATCGGTACTCGTGAATCAGGGTCCCCCGGTATCCCTGGAGGACCGCACACACCTGCTCCAGCGGAATGCCGCCCCACCCCACCGGCAGGTGGAGATCGCCTTTGCCGAGCGGGACGGTATCGGCCGGCGTCTGGGTCCGGTAGAGCGTGAAATTCTCGAGCCGCAGGGGATCGTAGCGCCCGAAGTTGTCGTTCACGTGCACGTGCCGGACCAGCGGCCGCGCGGCGCGGACCGCCTCGAGGAGGTCGAACCCGAACTGCGCGGCGGCCAGCATCGCGTGCCCGACGTCGAGCGTCATGACGACATTGGGGCGGTCGATCTCACGCACGCGCTCCACCACCGGGTCGACGCGTTCCACCTCGATGTTCTCGATGCCGAGCAGCACGTCGCCCGCTTCGTCGGAGAGGCGCCGGATCGCGTCGGTGAAGGCGGCTTCGTCCTCCCGATCGCGGCTCTGCTGTTCGAAGTGGATCACGAGCACGCGGGCGCCCACTTCGCGACTGAACCGCAGCGAGGCGCGGGCGAGATCCATCTGGGCGTCACGGTTCCGGCGGTCCCGGAGATCGAGGCTGCTCGGACTATGTACGGAGTAACTGAACGGGTGGCGCGCAAAGGCGTCGAGCGACTCGCGCAGCCGGCCGGGGTGGAGACGGCCTCCGAAGATGAGTTCCGTGCCGTCCATGCTGATTTCGACCGCGTCGTAGCCGAGCCGCCGCGCGAGCAAGAGTTCCCGGCCACGGCCGTCGCCGCCGCGGATGGAGAGGCCGAGCTGTACGGGAGGTGCGGCGCGGGGCGGGGTCACGCCGGAGCGCCGGCTATCGACGCCCCGCTACCTACGGAGTCCGACTGCCGGCGGCGTGTACAGGCGCTCCCGCCGCTGCCGGAGGAGCGGCAGCTTCTCCCGCACGCGCCCGATGCGCTCGAGATCGACATCGCCGGTCACGACGCCCGCCTCCTCCCCGGCTTCCACGATCGGCACGCCCATCGGATCCATGAGCATGCTGCGGCCGGTGGAGATGTTCCCGGTCTGATTCGCCGCGGCGACGAACATCGTGTTTTCGATGGCCCGGGCCGCGAGAAGGGTGGCCCAATGTTGTTCCTTCAGCGGCCCCGCGATCCACGCCGACGGAATCAGGAGCACATCCGCCCCCGCGAGCGCCGCCCGGCGCGCCAGTTCTGGAAACCGCAGTTCGTAGCACACCAGAAGTCCGAGCGTCCCAAGCGGTGTGCGCACGACATCCGGCGGCTCGTGACCCGGCACGACCCGGTCCGACTCGCGAAACGCGAACGCGTCGTAGAGATGCGTCTTGCGGTAGGCGAGCAGCAGGCGCCCGTCGGGCCCCAGCAGCACTGTCGTGTTGAACGCCCGCTCGCGTTCGCCCGGCGCCGTCTCCCAGAGGCCGCAGGCGACGTAGAGATGCTGCGCGCGCGCCTCGGTGCCCAACGCCGACACAAACGGTCCGTCGACGGGCTCCGCCACGTCCGCGGCCGTGGCCGGATCTTTGGGATGCAGAAAGGCCATGAACACTTCGGGCAGCAGCGCCAGATCGGCGCCCCGGCGCTTCGCTTCCCGGACGGCCTGGACGGCGGCGTCGAGGTTCTCGGACTTCTTTGGGGACGAGACAAGCTGGCACAACGCGATGCGCATTTCGGACCTCCAGGGAAAAGCCACCCTCGCGGGCTCGGTTCGTCGCCTCCTCCGCCGCCTCCCTCAATACTATGTACCAATTATGTACGCTGGTTATGTACGCTCGCGATGCAGCGCCCGCCGTGCGCCCTCCCCGGCGAGATAGAAGCCCAGCACCGCGATGAAAATCGCCGCGCCAGCGCTGAGCGAGATCCACGGCGTGATCAACAGATAGGCATAGCCTTCGCGGAGCATGCGTCCCCAGCTCGGCGCGGGCGGCGGTGTACCGAACCCAAGGAAGGAGAGGCTGGCTTCGGTCAGGATCGCGCCGCCCATCCCCGCGGTCCCGAGGACCACGATAAGGTCAAGGATGTTCGGCACGATGTGGCGGAGGAGAATCCGCGGGGTTGATGCTCCGGTGGCCACCGCCGCGGAGATAAAATCGCGGGCGCGGATACTCAGGACTTCACCGCGCGTCACTCGGGCGAGCCCCGGCGTAATGGTAACGCCGAGGGCGATGATGACGTTCGAGAGGCCCGCGCCGAGGAACGCCCGGATCACGAGCGCCAGCACCAGCGACGGAAAGACGAGAGTGACATCGGCCAACCGCATCAGGGCGTAGTCCGGCCGTCCGCCGAGAAAGCCGCTCACGAGGCCCCAGGGAACGCCGCCGGCGATGCCGAGCAGCACCGCCGCGGACCCCACGGCGAGTGAAATGCGGGCGCCGTAGATATCCTGGCTGAGGATGTCCCGGCCGAGGTTGTCCGTCCCGAGCCAGAACGCGCGGCTCGGCCCCTCGAGCGTGTGGTCCGGATGATACGTCAGCGGATCGTAGGGCGCTACCCACGGCGCCAGCACGGCCATCGCAACCGCAAGGCCGGCGAGGCAGCCGCCCACGACGAGCGGACGGTTGCGGGCGGCCCTGCGCCAGACAGAGATCCGCGGCGGCGTACCCGCGGCGGCCCGTGCGTACGCAGCCGCGTGAACGGCGTTCACCCGTACGTCACTCGTGGATCGAGCCACCCGTAGGCAAGGTCCACGCACAGATTGACGACCAGCACGCCAAACGTGAGCAGCGCGACCACGGCCTGAATCACGGGGAAATCGCGGCCGAGAATCGAGTCGACCAACAGCCGCCCCACGCCCGGCAGCGCGAAAATCGTCTCCGTGATGACGGCACCGCCGAAGAGCCGCCCGACCTCGACCCCCAGCACACTCAAGAGCGGGATCAGCGAGTTGCGCAGCACGTGTCGTACGAGCACCCGCCGCTCGGTGATCCCCTTGGCCCGTCCGGTCTGCACATACGGGGCGCGCAGCGCCGCCATGACGCTCGATTTCAGCACGAGGCTCAGGAAGCCGATGTAGGCCAGGCTCAAGGTGGCCGTCGGGAGGATCATGAGCCGGAGGTTATCGGCGGGCTGCACGAAGAACGGCGCGTATCCGCCGCTCGGCAGCCACCGCAGGGTCAACCCAAAAAGAAAAATCAGCATGATCCCCACCAAGAAGTTCGGCAACGTCACCCCCGCGATGCAGAAGCCCGAGATCGCGAAGTCCACGGCGCCCCCGGCGCGCACGGCCGCCGCCGTCCCGAGGGCGAGCGACGCGGCGAACGCGACCGCCATGGCGAGGAGGGTCAATTCCCCGGTGACGGACAGGCGGCTCTCGATCGCACGTGCCACCGGCTCGCGATCGCGCAGTGACCGGCCGAGATCTCCCCGTGCCGCGTGTGACAGCCAGTCCGCGTATTGGACGTAGAGGGGCCGGTCCAGGCGCAATTCATGCCGCAGCCGCTGCGCCGTCTCGGCGTCGGCCTCCCGCCCGAGCATCAGGACGACCGGATCGCCCAAGAAGGCATGGACCAGCGCGAAGACCGCGGCCGTGAGCAGCACGGCCATCGGGATGATGGCCACGAGCCGGTGGAGGATGTACCGCGCCACCGGAGGACTCCGCGGCGATCAGGCGGCGAGCCAGAGATCGCGGTACCGCGGCACGGAATCCGGAATCCACGCGAAGTTCTGCACCGGCGTGCGCGTCGGTTCGTACTCCGGCACGTAGAAAAGCCAGACGTACGGCGCGTCGTCGATCACCCGCTGCTCGATCTCGCCATAGACCTTCTTCCGGATCGAGCGATCATAGGTCGAGCTCGCGTCGCGGAGCAGGCGGTCGACGCCCGAGTACCCGGTGGAATTGGCGAAGTTGCCCGTGTAGAACAGAATCCGCAGAAGCCCGTCGGGATCGCCGCGGAGCGTCCAGTCGGTGCGGGCCCAGTTCAACTTCGCCGCCAGCACCTGCTGGTACATATCGGCCGGGTTGACCGGATTGATCGTAATGTTGACGTTGACTTTCCGGAGCTGCTGCTGCAACAATTCGGCGAACTGAAGCCCCAATGGGGTGTTGTCGGTCGCGAACTCGGCTGAGAAGCCGCCGGGATGCCCGGCCTCGGCGAGCAGGCTCTTCGCCTTGGCCGGATCATACGTGTAACCCTTGACACCGTCGTTGTACCACCAGACGTTCGACGGCGTCGGGCCCTTCGCGACGGTCCCCCGGCCGCCGAGCATCACCTTGACGAACTCGTCCCGATCTACACCGTGGGCGATCGCCTGACGGAGCGCCTTACTATTGAAGGGCGGGCGGTCGACGCGCCATTGCGTCGCCCACCAGTGGCCGGATGGATTCTCCGTAATGACCTTAACGTTTTGCGCGCGCTCGAGGCCCGGAATGTCCTTCGGATCGGGCGAGCTCGCGGTATCGAGTTCCCCGGTGCGGACCATCGTCCCCCGGACGGCCGGATCCGGAATGACGCGGTAGACGATGCCGTCGAGATACGGCTTGCCCTGGTCCCAGTAGCCGCCGAAGCGCCGCAGCGCGACGTGATCGTCCGACACCCACTCGACGAACTCGAAGGGACCCGTTCCCACCGGATGGCGCCCGAGATCTTTGCCATACTTCTGCCAGGCCGCCGGCGACACCATGAATCCCGGACGCTCCGCGAGCGCGGCCAGGAGGCCGGGGTACGGCTGTTTCAAATGAAAGACGACCGCGGCCGAGCCGGCCGTCTGCACACCGTCCACGAACGGACCGATAAGCTTCTGTGTGGGCGAGTTGTTAGCCGGGTCGAGGATAAAATCCAGGTTCCACTTCACCGCGGCCGCGTCGCAGGGCGTCCCGTCGTGGAACCGGACGCCGGGCTGCAGCTGGAACGTAATGACTTTGCCGTTCGGCTCGATTTTCCACGCGCGGGCCAGCTCAGGCACGATCTCGAACGACGGATTGACCGCGACCAGCGTATTGTACATAGCGTACAACACGTGCCGCTCCGCGAAGTCCACCGAGTAATGCGGATCCAGCGTATGGGCGTTGGGAATCCAGCCTACGCGAAGTGTGCCGCCACGCCGCGGCGCGGCCGCCGCTTCCGCGCCGCGAAATGCGCCGCCTTTCGCCAGCGCGTACCCGGCCGCGGCGGCCGCGGTCGTGCGCAAAAACTCCCGGCGTCTCATGTTCCCCTCCCTGAACTGCGCCTCGTACCTTACTGCGCGAGCCGAATCACCACGGACTTGGGGCCATGGAACAGCACCTGCTCGCAGGCTTTGATGAACGCGTCCACGTTTTGGGTCATCTTGCCGATGCGGGCGACATAGAGCTCGCCCTTCGGGTCGCGCCACTGGCTCTCGCCGTAGATGAAGGCGACCTTGTAGAGGTCGTGCCGCGGGTCGTCGTAGTAGATCACGTCTCCGCGCTCGAGCCACGTGGCCCTGTTCTCGATCTCGCCGACGTTGAGCGGATAGTTCTTCTCGGTGCGCCAGGCGGCCCCGGACCAGCGCACGTGGATCGTCCGGTCGGTGATCGGCAGATGCGGGAGGAGCGCCGCCACCGTCTTCGGCGCACGATCGTCCCACAACTCGCCCGCCGCGCGGACCCCGTTGAGATCCACCGTGATCTTCCGCATCCGCCTACCGCTCCTTTCCCGGTTGACGTGGGACTTCCGGCCGCTTCTGGGCCCGCGGCGCGGGCCAAAGATGCGCCTACTGCCGCCGGATGTTCATCGTCTTGGCGCCCTCGAACATGATCGCGGAGACCTTCTTCCGGAACGCGCTCCAGTCACCCGTGAGGCGGGCGAGCGGGGTCAGGAGGGACACGGTCGCCGGCCCACTCTGCTGCGCCTGCCCGTAGCACAACCGCAGCCCGCGGTATGCCGGATGGTAGTACAGGTATCCGGGCCAGTGCAGCTCCTGCCCGTTTTCGGCCGCCGCGAGCCGGATCGGCACCTGCCCAAGATCGCCGTCGCCGCCCCAGAACCGCAGCATCTGGCCGCTCCACTTCGTGTTCGTGACGCGGCCCTTGAGCGGCAGCGCGTCCCACAACGCCTCCGCGGTCTTGGGTGCCGTCGCGTCCAGCAGCGACGCCGTCACGGTGACGCCGTCCACGTCGATCTCGATCTGCCGGCCTGCCGCCTCGATGCCGCTCGCGGCCCCGGCACCGTCCGCGCGGCGGAACTGGATCCGCTTCGAGCCGTCCCACATCAGACGCTGCGCCGTCTTGGCGAGGCGCGGCAGGTCCTGCTCGTCGACCGCGCCGAGGGGCGTGAGATAGAGGAAACCTGCCGTCCCGCGGAACCGCGCCGCGCCGTAGGCGATCGCGATCTCCTTGATCGGCGGGTAGTACACGATCTCGCCCGGCGCCTGAAACGCCTGCTTGTTTTCCATCTCCTCGATCGGAATCGGCGCGTGCTCGAACATCCGGAACATGTCGCCGCTCAACTGCGCGTGCACCGCCCGGCCCTCGAACGGCAACGCCTTCAGCACCGCCGCGGCCGTCTTCGGCGCCGTCTCCTCGGACAGCGTCGCGCGAAACACCTCGTCCCCCAACACGATCTCCATCCGCGCCACAGGTCCCCTCCCCCTCGCCAGATGTGTGACGATGACTTAGCCTATCGTCGGAACAACCTTCCTCGCAAACACCTCCATGTCCGCCAAGAGCTCGTCCATGCTGTCAGCCAACAGGATGATTCCGAGGTGCGAGGCCCCGACGGCCCGAAACGCCTTGACCTGCGCGGCCACCGCGGCGGGCGTCCCGAGCAGGTTGCCGGCGTGGTACTCCGCCAACCGCTCCTCGTCCGTGCGCTGACGGTCGCCCGCGGCCATACGGCGAAAGTGCTGGGACCGCAGCACCCGCTCCTCCGCCTCCCGCGCCGTCTCACCGAACGCCAGCCACGTCTGCACGTGCAGGCTGAGGGCCCCGGGATCGCGGCCGTGAGCTTCCGCCGCCCGCCGCACCGCCGCCCACTCGCGCCGCGTTTGGTCTGGTGAGCGCGCGGCGACGATCAGGCCGTCGCCGAGCCGGCCGACGCGCTCAAGCCCGGAGGACGCGTGCGCCGTGACGTAAATCGGAAACGGACGCTGGCTGGGCTTCGGCGCTAGTTCGACGCCGGCGAACTGCACGTAGCGACCGGTGAAACTCGCGCGCTCGTCGCGGAACAGACGGCGCAGACCCTCGATCCCCTCCTCCACCATCGTGCCGCGGTGCGCGCCCGTGAGCCGCGGGTGGAGGGCCTCGAACTCCTCCCGGTAGGCGCCGAGACCGACGCCGAGCATCACGCGGCCGCCGGTCAACCGGTCGAGGGTGGCAATCTGCTTGGCCAGCAGCACGACGTCGCGCTGCGGCAGCGTGATCACGCCGAGCATGAACCTGAGGCGCTCGGTGATGTTGGCGAACGTGGCGTACGTGACAACCGGCTCGTAGAAATTCGGGATCTCGGCCTGCGTGGCGCTCACACCGTGCGGCGTGGTCAGATGATCGTTCGACCAGATGGAGTAGTAGCCGAGCTCCTCGGCGCGCCTGGCCACCACCGCGAGATCCTCCGGCCGCACGAACCCGACTGGGTACGCGGTGCCCTCGCGGCAGCCGGGAAAACCCACGCCGATGCGCACGGCGGTTAGGCTCGCCGCACTCGCATCGTGCGGGCACCTTCCCACTCAACCCGCTTCCCCAGTGCCGCCAATTCCGCGAGGCCTCCCAGCATTCGCCCCACGAGCGGTGTCGGGTGGGCCCCGCTCGGCCCCTGCATTCGCGCTTGCCCGTAGACGAAGCGGAGGCCGTTCCACTTGTGAACGAAGATGATGTCGCCCAGATTCTGCAACTGCGAGAGGTTTTCGCGCTCCACCGGCTCAGGAATGGTGACCCACAAGCGAAGCATGTCGCCGCTCCACGTCGTGTTGGTCACGGGTCCCTCCAGCGGCAGCGCATTCCAGATGTTGTTGCAGATGATCGGCGCCTGCTCCTCGAGGAGCACGGCCTCGCCCGCGAAATCGTCGAACTCCACGACGATGCGCTTCATCTCGGCGTCGCGTCCGTCCGCGCGTCAATGCGGCGCAAGACCAGCGTCTTCGCGCCATCCCACTGCAGCCGCTCCGCCTTGCCCGCGAACGCCGCCAGGTCGTCTTCGATCCGTCCCAGCCCGGTCACCAGCATGGCCCCGGTCACCCAACTGAACCGCGCTTCGCCGTAGGCAATGGCCAGCTCTCGGATCGCCGGCAGGTACACGATGTCCCCCGGCGTCTGGAACCCGACGGGATTTTCCATCCCAAACGGGAACCGCGCAACGTCAAGATCGATCGGCAGTTCGGTGTTGGTGTGGAACATGCCGCCGGACCATTTGGCGTGCGTCACCCGGTCTTCGAACGGCAGACATTCCCACAGTTTGCCGACGGTGATGGGCGCCCGGTCCTCGTAGAGCACGGCCCTCACGCTGACGCCGTCGAGCTCGATGGCGATGGTTTTCATGCGCCGCCCGCCCCGGTCCCGGACGTCAGGGCGCCCGCCGCCGGCGGCCGCGCCTCGCCGTGGAACGCGCGGAGCCACGCCAGCGTCTCGTCAAGCGACCAGACCGCGGCATATTTCGCCGCCATGTCGAACAGGTTCACGCGGTGCGGCAGCGCGGCGCGGTCGAAGACGCACTCCGCGACGACGACGGTGCGGAATCCGTGGTCGACGCTGTCGACGACGGTCGCCCGCACACAACCGCTGGTCGTACACCCGCACACCAGGAGGGTGTCCACGCGCGAGTGGATGAGGTGGCTGAGGAAGCCCCCGGCGTAGAACGCGCTCGCCGCCCGTTTCTCAAACACGCGCTCGCCGGCCACCGGCGCCACCACGTCAACAATGCGCCGGCCGTCGCGCCGCTCGTCTGGCGTGGGATCCGGCGGATCTTCGGCGCCGCGCGTGTAGATCACGGGCAGTCCCGCTGCCCGCGATGCCTCCAACAGGCGTCTCACCCGGGGCAAACTCTCCCAGGCCTGGACCCCGCAGCTGTACCGGTAACGCCGGATGCTGTCGAGGATCGGTTCAGGCCGATCGCCCGTGAAGTTATTCTCGAGGTCCACGAGTACGAGCCCGGGCGCGAGCCCGGGCCGGCGGCAGGTCCGCCAATACCCGAGGCGGTCGTATACTTGTACTTCTTCCGGGGAAAGAATGCCACTCCACAGACCGTCCTGCGTCATACCGCTCCTCCGCCGTGCCGTCACGCGCGTGGCCGCGCCTCGATACCGGGAACACTTCGCGCCGCCGGCTGCGTCATCATGCCGGAGCGTTCGGCGGCCACAGGAAGCCCACCCATGGTCTTGAATTGACACGCGCGGACCGCCGCACGCCTTCCGAAGGGGGGCACTCGTGTCAACCGAATCGCGTTCGACAACCCTGGATCTCGCGCTGCTCGGGCTGCGCATCGGTTTGGGCGTGCTGTTCGTGCGCGCCGGATGGGCCAAAGTCACGAACATACACGGCGTGGTCGGGCTCTGGCAGCGCCTGCACCTGCCGCTCCCGGCCGTCTTCGGTCCCATCCATGCCGTCGTGGAATTCGGCGGCGGCATTCTGCTGCTCGCGGGCCTGCTCACCTGGCTCGTCAGTTTGCTGCTCGCCGTGGACATGGTCGGCGCCCTCCTTCTTGTGAAACTCCACACGCCGACCTTCATCAACCAGGAGTGGCTCGCGTTGTGGATCAGCCTGGCGCTGCTTGCGACCGGCGCCGGGGCCATCTCCCTCGACGCGTACCTGCGCGGCCGGGGCGCGCCGGGACCGGCACAGCGCCGCGGCCGCATCGCACCGCGGAGCGCCCTCCCGTGACCGACCGCGCGGCCGGCACGCCGGCGGCGGGCGCCGCCACGCACGTCCTTCATCGGACGGGGGACGCCGGTGTGCTCACGGCCGTGCGGGCCGAAGGCGTGTACGTGTATGACGCGGCGGGCCGCCGGTATCTCGACGGATCGTCGGGGCCGCTCGCCGTCAATCTCGGCCACGGCGTGCCCGAGATCATCGCCGCCATGGAGCGCCAGTTACGGCAGATCACCTTCGCGCACGGGTCGGAATTCACGACGGCGGCGCAAGAGCGCGCGGCCGATCTGGTGGCGGCGTTCGCGCCGGCCGGCGTCTCGCGCGTCTTCTTCGTTTCCGGCGGCAGTGAAGCGACGGAGACCGCGATCAAGCTGGTCCGGCAGTACTGGGTCGACGCAGGGCGGCCGTCCAAGTACAAGATCATCAGCAAGCGGGCCAGCTACCACGGCGCGACGCTGGGCGCGCTCTCGCTGTCGGGGTTCGCCGCCCGCCGCGGCCCGTACGGTCCGCTGCTGCTCCCCTTCCCCCACATTCCCGAAGTCCACTGCCGCCGCTGCCCGTACGGGCTGACGTACGGCCGGTGCGCGATCGAGTGCGCGACCGAACTCGAAGCCGCGATTCTCCGCGAGGGCGCGGACACGGTGGCCGCCTTCATCGCCGAACCCGTGTCCGGCGCGGCAAACGCGGCGGTCGTCCCGCCGCCGGAATACTTCCGACTCGTCCGTGAGATCTGCGACCGCCACGATGTCCTCTTCATCGCCGACGAGGTGATGACCGGATTCGGCCGCACCGGCGCTAACTTTGCGATCGATCACTGGCGCGTCATCCCGGACCTTATCGTCTGCGCCAAAGGGCTGGGCGCCGGCTATGTGCCGATCGGCGCGGTTGTCGCGCACGAACGCATCGGCGACCGGATCATGCGCGTGTCCGGGCGGTTCATCCACGGCCACACCTACGCGGGGAACCCGCTCGCGTGCGCGACCGCGGCCGCGGTGCTCGAGTACATTCAGACGCACGGCCTGGTGGCCGCGGCAAAGCAAAAAGGAACGGCGCTGGAGCGTGAACTGGACCCGCTGCGCGCGCACCCTCGCGTGGCGGAGGTCCGCGGCCTCGGCCTGATGTGGGGCGTCGAGTTTGCGTCTTCGGGTTCGGATGGATCCGTGCCGGCGGGGTCCGCCGTCGTCGCCGCGGCGATGCGAAACGGACTGCTCGTGTATCCCGCCGGCGGGTCGCTGCCCGGATCCACGATGAGCCAGATCCTGGTCGGACCACCGCTGACCATCACGGACGGCGAAATCACAGAGTTGGGACGGCTGCTGCGCAAGAGCGTCGCCGACGCCTTCGCGTAACGTCCGGCGGCCATCGCGCGTCCGCCGCGCAAGCGGGTCCGCGACTTCAACGCGGCCGCTGCCGGTCGTCCTGATCACCCTGGAGAAGGGCGTCTCCACGCTGGCGATCATTGCCGGCGCCGTTGTGGCGTTCGCGCTGCGCGGCCAGCCCGGCCGGAATCCGGTCGAGCTCGCGGTTACCCTTATGCTAGGGAGTTATCCGCACAACACGGTCGTGGACTGGCTGGCACAGCACGTGCCGCCGGTGTCGCCGGACAAGGCCCTGGCCGTTGGAATCGGGCTGCTGGTGTGGGCGGGCGTCTTCGCGGCGGAGACGATCGGGGTGTGGCTGCGGGCACGGTGGGGGTCCTTGCTCGTGATCGTCGAGACGGCGGCCTTTCTCCCGGTCGAGGCGTGGAATATCGCCCGGCACCCCCGGCCGCTCGAGTTCGTCACCACGCCGATCAATCTCGCCATCTTAGGCTATCTGCTCCACGCGTATCGCAAAGAACAGCGGGAGGATAGGCGCTAACCTTCCGCCGGCCTTGCGACGCTGGCAATCATGTCGCCCGCCTCGATCACGCGGAGGTGCCGCGTGACCCAAACGGCGCCGTCATGCGGGGCGCGTGCTTCGCCGGTCACGTCTCCGAACGGCGACCGCACGGTCGCGAGCGCCGAGCCCGACGAGACCGCGGTTCCCACCGGCCGCGCGATGTCCGCGTACCCTCCTGAGGGCGCGGGAACCTCCGTCGTCTCCCAGAACGGACCCGGGATTTCCGGCGCCGGTCGATCGCCCAGCATGCCGAGCCAGCGCAGGAGATTGAAGACGCCCTCACGGTCGGCCGCGACGTCCTCCTCGAGACATCCGCCCGCGCCGGTCATCTCGTTACCGACGGTGGTAATGCCGCGCCGCGCCGTCTCCGCGTTGAACGTGCCGGGATGATCGCGGCCGAGCCACAAGTTTCGCACGCCGAAGGCGCGCACGGCGGCGCGTGACCGCTCGGGGTCGCCCAACCCGCGGCGGTAGGCGACGGCCGGCGAGAAGCGGTACCGCACGCCGCCGCTGTGAAGGTCGAGGAACAGCGCCGGCCGCGCGCGGACGACAAACGCGAAGAGCGACGCGGCGAGCCGCTCCGTGGGAGAGCCCGCCGCATTTCCGGGAAACGTGCGCGCGAGATTGACGCCGTCGATGTCGACAGGTGTCGTGCGCGACCCCGCGGCGAACGCCCAGGGGTTGCATCGGGGGAGAGCGACGAGGACGCCCGACAGCGAGGACGGCGGCAGCGCTTCGCAGACCTCCCAGAGCGCGCGGGGACCTTCGTACTCGTCGCCGTGCACGCCCGCCGCGGCGACGAACACGGGCCCGGGCCGCTCGCCGGCGATCGCGAGCACCGGAATTTCGGCGGAGGGATGCCCGTCCACCAGGGCCCTGTGGCGATATCGTCCCGGGCGCCGGTGTATTTCCAATTCATCGAGCCATACGTCGCGCGAGGGCATGCGCGTGCGTTTCGCCGAGCGGCGCCGCTTTCCCTAAGTTCGGCCGGCGCCGCTCAGGCCGCCGTGATTCGTGTGAGAGTCCTATCCGCGTGGCGAACGCGGCGAAACTGACGCGCCGTCGGGCCCGGGCGCGACCGGAGGCCGGCCCAGCGCCGCATTGACGTCAAAACGCCGGAGTGAGTCAATTATCGTTGCGCTCTCCGTTTGAAGCGCGTCCCCGGCAAACGCCAGCGCGGCAAACGCGCGCTCCGCCGCGGCTGCGTCTCCGAATCCACAGGCATCCGTCACCACGATGGGAATATAGCCGAGATCCGTGGCGTGCCGCACGGTCGGCTCGATGCCGACCTCAAGGGCGATCCCTACGATCACAAAGGAGTTGATCCCGCAGTCGCGGAGTGCGATATCGAGATACGTACCGCTGAACGCCGACATCGTGATTTTGTCAACGATCGCTTCATTGGGACGCGGCGCGAGTTCGGATACGATCTGGAACTGCGGCGAATCCCGCGGAAACGCCGGCACGGTCTCGGCGGCCCGGGCGGCGCCCTGCCAGCCCTTCGCCCGGCGCAGCTGGCTCACCCCGGCGACGGCGTTGGGCAGCGACATGTGCCGGGTGAAGAAGGCGCGGAAGCCGCCGGCACGCGCCGCCTGCAGCACGCCTCGGACACACCCGACCACCGCCGGCCCCGTTGCGAGTTGGGACACGATCCCGGCCTGTATGTCGTACACGATTAGCGCGGTCCGGGCGGGATGACACACCTCGTCGAGCGTCGCCGGGATATCAAGGCCGAACGCGCGGTCCATTTACGTCGGGACCCCCTGGGCCGCCCTCGTGGTCCGGTCGTACGGCTCATTCACGTCGACCGAGGCGTCGAACAGCGCCTCGAGCGGGAGCGGGGCCTGAACCGGGATGAAGGACCATTCGATAAGTCCGGCTTTCGTCAGCGGGAAGTCATCCGTGTATCGCTTGGCAGATTCGACGCTGTCCAGTTCGAATACAATGACCACCCCGAGCTCGTCGGCGCGCGCGTAGTTTCACGCGCACGATTCCGGCCTTCCCAAGCCGCCAGACGTTCGCGACTTCTTGGGGCAGGTAAGGCTCGATCTGCTCGTAGGTTGCGCCGGGCTTCATCCGATCGTACGTGATCACTTTCATGCGTCACATTCCTTTCGGTTGCCGCCGTCCGCGCGGTCTGATAGACTAGGCCCAATGATTGGACTTTACTATACGGATCGGTAAATTAAATTGTCAAGCCGGACATGCGTCAGGGCGATGTGAGTCGCGCGGCGGGGCTCCGCGCGCGGCACGGCACGCCGGTCCCCCGCGGCCGTCCCCGCTCCCCGGCAATCGACGAGGCCATCCTCCAGGCCGCCTTCCGGCTCATGGCAGCGCACGGCTACGCGCGCACCTCGGTCGATGCCATCGCCGACGCGGCCGGTGTGACGAAGCCGACAATCTATCTCCGATTTCCCGGGGGCAAGACGGAGATCGCGACGAAGGCCCTGGCGTACGCGCGAGACCGGCGTCCGGTGCCGGAGGCAGGGGACACGCGGGCGGATTTAATCGCGCATGTGCGGCGTTTCCGTGCTGGTGTCTCTCGTCCGTTCGGCATGGCGATGGTGGGCACCGTCCTGGCGGAAGAACATGACACACCGCAACTGCTGGCGTTCTTCCGGACACACGTCATCGAGCCGCGTCGGGTGATACTGCGGGCGGCGCTCTCACGTGCGCGGGATCTGGGCGAACTGAGGCCCGACGCCGACATCGAGATGGGCGCACAAATGCTGGTGGGAGCCTACTACGCCCAGTATCTTGCCGGCACACCATTCCGGGATGGCTGGGATGAGCGGGTCGTCGACATGGTACTGGCGGCGTTGGGGTGCCGGCAACGAAACGAGTGATCCGGAGCGGACGCGTCTGCGACGACCCACAGTTGCGACAGCCGCCCGCCGTGTGAGACGTCGTCGGTGATCGCGCCCGCGCTTATCGGGATTGGATAGTGTTGATCTCCTGTTCGATCACGGTGATCCGCCGGTTCAAGGCCGCGAGTTCGGCCCGAAGCTGCTCGAGACTCTGTCTGAGAGCCGCGACATCCGCCGCGGTGGCCGGCGCGGATGGCGGCGCCGCCGGCGGGGCGGTCTGCGCGCTCACGACGGCACGATAGGGGGCGCCAAGGATTATGACGATTGCGATCACAGCGGCTGCGCGTGCCATGTTGTCGATCCTCCTCAAGATGGCATGTCCCGCGGTGTCCGTTCCATGTTCGCGTCGCCGCGCCCTCCACGTGTGATGGTCGAGCGCCGCGCGGGAATGTTTTAGTAGAACCCAGGTTTCGATGCGGCACCCTCGTATATTCTTGACGGCGGCGGCATTGAACGGAAGGGTCTCATTTCTCGTAAGCCTGGAGAGGCGTATCGTTTCGAGATGCTGAGCGACATCAAAGTCGGCCCCGATTTCATCACGGTTCATTGGGGTTATGGGTTCATCGCCAGCGCGCCGGACGGGACGATCCGGGGACACTCGGAACAGGGGTTTTTCCTGCGCGACACGCGTTTCCTCTCGCATTATCGGCATCAGATCAACGGACGGAAGTGGACTCTTCTCAATTCGGCGCCGATCTCCCACACCGCGGCGCGGTTCGAGTTCACCAATCCCGCGCTGCAGAGCGCCGCGGGACCGATCCCGAAGCACGTCGTCGGCCTCACCGTCGACCGGCGGCTCTCGACCGTAATGCAGGAAGAATTCACCGTGATAAATTACCACCGCGCCCCGGTGCGGCTGACGCTGGCGATCGAACTTGGAACGGACTTCGCCGACGTCTTCGAAGTGCGCCGGAATCATCCCCGCGTGCGCCGCGCCATTGACGTCACGTGGGATGCCGGCCGCCAGCGCGTCACGGCGGAGTACGCGCGCGACGGCTACCGTGCGCGCACGGTGTACTGGATCAGGGAATCGACGACGCCCGCGCAGCGGAAGGGCCCCTCGCTGCTCTTTGACATGACGCTCACGCCCGCGGCGCGCTGGACGGCGCGCGTGCAGCTCACCCCCGAACGCGACGACATCGTCCACCCGGCGGCGGTGCTCGGCACCGATACGCTGCCCGCGGCGCGGCAGTCGGTGCACGACGAATGGCGCGAAGCTTTTGCCCGGATCAGGACAAGCGACGACACGCTGACCTACACGCTCCGCCGGTCCGCCGAGGAGGTCATCGCGCTGTTGCTCGATCCGGCCCAGGGACCGGATGCCCCGTCGGTGCTCGCCGCCGGGGCGCCGTGGTTTGTGGCGCTCTTCGGCCGCGACAGCGCGATCGCCGGCCTGCAGACGCTTCCCCTCCACCGCGCGTTCGCGCTCGGGGCGTTGAAGTCGCTTGGCGAGTATCAGGCCACGGTGTCGGACGACTTCCGCGACGCGGACCCCGGCAAGATCCTGCACGAACTGCGCGTCGGAGAACTGGCGCGGCTGGGCCTCATTCCGCACACGCCGTATTACGGCACCGCCGACGCGACGCTGCTGTATCCGATCTTGCTCCGCGAGGCGTATCGGTGGACGGGCGACCGGGAACTCCTCGCGGCGTGCATGCCGCCGGCCGCGCGGTGTCTGGAGTGGATGGACCGGTACGGCGACCGCGACGGAGATGGATTTCAGGAATACCTAAGCCGCTCGAGCCGCGGGATCACGCACCAAGGGTGGAAGGATTCCGGCGACGGCACGGTCTACGCGGACGGACGGCCGGTCGAGCCACCCGTCGCACTCTGCGAACTGCAGGGCTACGCCTACGACGCCAAGCGCTGTATGGCCGAACTCTACGAGGTGACGGGCGACGCGGCGCGCGCCGGGAGTCTGCGCGAGGAAGCCCGCCGGTTGGCCGAACGATTCGAAGCCGCGTTTTGGCTCGAGGAGGAAGGGACGTACGCGTTCGGCCTCGATCCGCGCAAAACGCCCATTCGCAGCGTCGTCAGCAACGCCGGACACTGTCTGTGGTCCGGCATCGCCTCGGTCGAGCGCGCCCGCCGCGTGATCAGCCGCCTGCTGCGGGACGACATGTGGAACGGCTGGGGGATCCGCACGCTCAGCGCCGCGCATCCCGCGTTCAACCCCTACGCGTACCAGCGCGGCGCGGTGTGGCCCCATGACAACTCGCTGATCGCGGCGGGGTGCCGCCGGTACGGCGATGCCGCGGCCGCCGCCCGCATCACCCGCGGCGTGCTCGACGCCGCGCTCGTGTTCCGGCAGTACCGCCTGCCGGAGGTGTTCTCGGGTCTGCCGCGAGACGAGCACGGGTTTCCCGTGCAGTATCTCGGCGCCAATATTCCGCAGGCCTGGGCGGCGGGCGCCCCCTTTGCGTTCGTGCAGGTGCTGCTCGGGCTGCGGGCGGACGCCCCCCGCGGCCGCCTGGAGCTGGCGCCCGCCCTGCCGCCCTGGCTCGACTGGATTGAGGTCGAAAACCTCGAGATCGGCGAGTCGCGCGTGGCCTTTCGGTGCACGCGCGACGGCGCGAGGTCGCGCATCGACGTGCTGGACGTCACAGGGCCGTGCGCGATCGAGCAGGTCGAGGACGTTCCGGCAGGCGCCGCGCGGGAATCGTGATGCGCATCGCGCAGGTCGCCCCGCTCTTCGAATCCGTGCCGCCGAGGATGTACGGCGGCACCGAGCGGGTCATCTACGGGTTGACCGAAGAACTCGTGCGGCGGGGCCACGATGTCGTCCTGTTCGCGAGCGGCGATTCCGAAACGTCCGCGCGCCTCGAGGTGTGCTCCGAACAGGGGCTGCGCCTCAGCGAGGCACGGGACCACATGGCCTACACTTTTCGCGAGCTCGGACGCGTCGGCCGCATGGCCGGGGAATTCGACCTGATTCACAACCACATCGACTATTTTGCGTTTCCCTACGCGCGGCTGCTGCGGACCCCGCTCGTCTCGACGACCCACGGACGGCTGGACACCGCGGAAGTCGTCGGCGTGTACGAGGAATTTGCGGACGTGCCGCTGGTCTCGATCAGCAACGCGCAGCGCGCGCCGCTGCCGGGGTCCAACTGGCTGGCGACGGTCTACAACGGCATCGACGTGCGGCATTTCACGCTGCGCGACCGTCCCGGAGACTATCTTGCGTTTCTCGGCCGCATCTCGCCGGAGAAAGGACCCGATCGTGCCGTCGAGATCGCCGAGGCGGTCGGCATGCCGCTGCGCATCGCCGCCAAGGTGGATCCCGCGGACCAAGACTACTTCGCGACCGTGATCACGCCGCTTCTCGCGCACGCGGGTGTTGAGTACCTCGGCGAGATCGACGAGACGGAGAAGGACGAGTTCCTCGGCAATGCCTACGCGTATCTCTTTCCGATCGATTGGCCGGAACCGTTTGGGATTACGATGGTGGAGGCCATGGCGTGCGGCACGCCCGTCCTCGCGATGGCCCACGGCTCCGTGCCGGAAGTCGTCGTCGACGGAGAGACCGGCTTCCTCTGCCGCAGCATCGCCGAGATGATTGAGGCGGTGGGCCGCGTGCCCCACATCGACCGGCGGGCCTGCCGGCGGTGGGTGGCGGAGCGGTTCTCCGCCGAGCGGATGACCGACGGCTACGAAGCTGTGTACCGGCGGGTGCTTGCCGGTGCGACGGCGGCATGACCGGCCGCTCCCTCAGCGCCCTGCCGGCACCCCCACCGCCAGCGGCAGCGTAAAGGAAAAGACGCTGCCCCGGCCGAGCCGGCTGTTCACCGCGATCCGACCGCCGTGGGCCTCCACGACGTGCTTCGCGATGGCGAGGCCGAGCCCGGTCCCGCCGGCCCCGCGGCTGCGCGACCGGTCGACGCGGTAGAATCGGTCGAAGATCCTCGGCAGGTCGTCCGCCGGGATGCCCCGGCCGGTGTCCGATACCGAGGCGACGGCGTCCCCGCCGTCCGCGCGAAGCGCGACCTCGACCCGTCCGCCCTCCGGTGTAAAGTGAATCGCGTTGTCGATCAGGTTGGTCAGCACCTGCATGATGCGGTTGGGATCGGCCGTAACGGTGATCGCGGCCGCCGGCGCGGCGTCGAGCGCGACCCGGTGGCGGTCCGCCTGGGGGCGCATCCGGCTCACGGCATCCGCCGCAAGCACGTCGAGACGGACGGGCGCGAGTTGCAGAGGCGCGGCGCGCGACTCCAGGCGGGACAGTGCCGTGAGATCGTCGACCAGCGTCATCAACCGGGTGGCTTCGGCGTCGATGATCGTGAGGAAGCGCCGGCACGTGGCCTCGTCGGCCCACGCGCCGCCGAGCAGCGTCTCGGTGAACCCCTTGATCGACGTGAGCGGAGTCCGCAGCTCGTGTGAGACGTTGGCCGTCAGTTCCCGCCGCAGCCGTTCGGCGCGCCGCAACTCCGTGACGTCGCGCACGACGGCCACCGCGCCCGAGGCGGGGCCGGCGGCCCCCGGCACCGGGCTTTGGCCTGCGGACCCCCGGCCGGCGCGAAGGGGCGCGGCATTCAGGTGAAAGAGACGCTCCTCGGCCCCGGTGCCCACCGTAAATTCCTCGGCGGAGTCCGTCCCGAGACGGACGCTGCGCTCGAGCGCCCGAACCACCGCGTGATCGCCCAGAAGATCCGCGGCCGGGCGGCCGACGTTGCGCGGGTCGACACCGAGGAGTCCGCGCGCCGCCCCGTTCAGCAGCAGCAGGCGGCCCGCGCCGTCCGTCGCGACCACTGCGTCGCTCATGGAACTGAGAATCGCCTCGATCTTGGTCCGTTCCTGAGCCAGCGCGTCGAACTGCTGCCGCAGCTGGTCACCCATCGTGTTGAATGCGCGGGCGAGGTGGCCGATTTCATCGCGGCCGGCCTCAGCGGCGCGGCTGTCGAGATCGCCGTGCGAAATTCGATCCGCGGCGTGGGCCAGGGCCTGCACGGGCGCGGACAGCCGGCGCGCCCGCCACGCGCCGAGGACCCAGGCGGCTCCCGCGCCGAGCAGCAGCGCGGTTCCGAGCGCTTCCCAGACGCGCATGAACAGATCGCGCATCCACACGCGCGGCACGCTCACCTGTACAACTCCTGTGACGCGGCCGCGCGACACCATGGGCGCCGCGGCGTACACCCGCATGTCGTGCAGGACCGCATCATACCGGACGGCCACGGGCGTTCCGCCGCCGCCGAGCGCCGCGGTCACTTCCGGCGGAACGGGGCCGCCGCCGGCCCAGCGGCTGGTTACCGGCGGGTGACCGTCGGCGTCTTTGACGCCGATGTAGACTTCCTTGCGCCACGCGAGTGCGCCGGCGATCTCGTCCAACTGGACCAGCGTCAGCCCATCCTGCTGGTACCGCTGCAGCATCCGCGCCGCCATGCGCGCCTGGCCGAGGATACTCTGCTGGTACCGTTCGGTTTGCAGCCGGACGAGCGCGGGCACGAGATACGCGCTCACCACGACGAGCGAACAAACCGCGAGCAAGAGGTGGCTCGCCGCGAGTCTGCCGCGCAGGGTGCCCGTTTTCATCGCGCCGGATTGCCTCTCGTCCTCATGCGCAGGGTCTCATCGCCGCGTTGTATCCGCCGGATCTTATGCGCCGGATCTTATCCGCCGGATGCTATCCGGCGTCGCGCTTCAGCTTGTAGCCGACGCCGCGAAGCGTGGCGATGAACCGGGGCGCGTCCGGATCGTCCTCGAGCTTCTCGCGGAGGCGGCTGATGTGCATGTCGACCGTGCGCGTGCCGCCGGAGTATTCGTAGCCCCAGATCTGCTCCAGCAGGAAATCCCGCGTAAAGACGTGGTTGGGATGGCTCATAAGCAGCCGCAGCAGGTCGAACTCTTTCGCCGTGAGATCGACGAAGCGGTCGCCGAGCCGGACCTCATGCGTGCTCACGTTGAGGCTGAGACTGCCGCAGACCAGCGGCGCGTCCGCGGGCCCCTGATCACGGGCACGCCGCAAAATCGCGCGCACGCGGGCGACGAGCTCGCGCGGGCTGAACGGTTTGGTGACGTAGTCGTCGGCGCCGGACTCGAGCCCGAGCACCCGGTCGTGCTCGGCGTCCTTCGCCGTGAGCATGATGATCGGCACCGGCCCCCGCGCGCGCAGGTGACGGCACACTTCCAAGCCGTCAACGTAGGGCAGCATCAGGTCGAGGATGACGAGGTCCGGGGGCACCACGCGCGCGCGCTCCATGGCCTCGTGGCCGTCGTAGGCCACATCCACCTCAAAGCCCTCCCGTCGCAGGTTGTACCGCACCAGTTCGGCGATAGGACGTTCGTCTTCGACGACGAGGATGCGCGCCGTGGTGCCGACCCGTTCAGGGGCTCCCGCGGCCGGATGCTCGGCCTGCGCGGCGGTCGTCCCGTCTGGCCGTGCGCTTGTCGCCATAGGATGCACTCCTTCGACCTCCGCGATGCCGATACCGTACGACTGCACAATCCTCCTGCTCGGGGGATCGCCGTTCAGTGTTCTCCTCCGATGTAACGCCCGGGTCACGGTGTGGGGGTCCCGCCGTGGGTAGATAAGCCACTGAACGGAAATCCAGCACCGGAGGTCCAGCAATACCTGGGGTACGTGGGCTGTCACCACGCCCGATCTTCCCTACTGGCGTAGCGCAGCGGCGGTTCTCGACGCGCCGACGCATGATGAGAGTGCACGGTCCAAGACGAGAACGATCGTAGTTCGGGCACGCCGTTGGCCGGCGCGGACCTTCAGTCCGCGCCGCCCTCCTTATGTCGGAGCGTTATGCCGCAGAGACGCCCGACCGGCGTCGAAGAACCATAGTAGTGACCGCGATCATCGGGAACGAGTGGTGGAAGCCCCTCCCTCGAGGGTTCTCAAGGGATGCCCGGCGCGTGCTCGCCGGCCGGAGCGTGCGGGCGTTTGCCGACGGCTTCGTCTCGCTGCTGCTGCCGGTCTACCTGCTGCGCCTTGGATACGGCCCGCTGGCGATCGGGGCGATCATTACCAGCACGCTGGTCGGATCCGCCGTGCTCACGTTGGCCTTGGGAATGGTCGCGCACCGCTACTCCCGGCGCCTGATGCTGCGCGGCGCGTGCTTCCTGATGATCGCGACCGGGGCCGGGTTTGCGCTCCTCCAAGCGTACTGGCCCCTCTTGATCGTTGCGTTCGTCGGCACCCTTAATCCGTCGAGCGGCGACGTCAGCGTGTTCCTCCCGCTCGAGCAGACCGTGCTGGCGGAGACCGTCGCGCCGTCCCGGCGGACCGCGCTCTTTGCGCGATACAGCCTGTTCGCCACACTCGTCGGCGCCGTTGGGACGCTGGCCGCCGCTCTCCCGGACCTCGCGGCGGCGCGTTTCGGCATCGGTGAACTCGCCGCCCTGCGGTTCATGTTCTGGATCTACGGCGCGCTGGGAGGGCTGGCGCTGCTGCTCTATCGGCCGCTGTCACCGTCCGTCGAAGGGGATGCGGCAGCCGGCGCTCCCACGCGCCCGCTGGGAGAATCGAAGAGCATTGTGTACAGTCTGGCCGCGCTGTTCAGCCTCGACTCATTCGGAGGGGGTTTTTTCGTCCAATCGCTGCTCGCGCTGTGGCTCTTTCAAGCGTACCATCTGTCGATCGCGACGGCGTCGGCGATCCTATTTTGGAGCAGCCTCTGCGCGGCGGTGTCCTTTCTCGTCGCCGTGCCGCTCTCGGAACGCATCGGCCTCATCAATACGATGGTCTTCACCCATCTGCCGTCGAACATCTTCCTGGTCCTCGTCGCCTTCGCGCCGAACCTTCCCACGGTCATCGGCCTGCTGCTGGCCCGCAGCGCCTTGTCCCAGATG